>Ga0315285_10000101_pt1 | contig 83181 bp, 79 predicted proteins | sample YL17G09_36_MG_FD_203698 | JGI IMG/M metagenome (GOLD analysis project Ga0315285, IMG submission 203698) | Sediment microbial communities from Yellowstone Lake, YNP, Wyoming, USA - YL17G09_36 | ecosystem: Environmental > Aquatic > Freshwater > Lake > Sediment | place: USA: Wyoming | collected... | reverse complement strand
ACGACTGGCAAACTCCGGCAGCCATCTACAACAACAAAAAGTATTTCAACAAAGTACAGAAGAATAAAACAGAAAGCGGACAGAAAATCATGCAACAATAACGGACAGAAACTCTTGCACTCTACAGCTAGGCTTTAGAAAGCCTCTAAAAGAACTCGGAAACAAGTACTACTCCACATTCGTTCTCGATAAAAGCATTACGACGTTATCTCAATTCTATGATAGTATGAGAGATACCAATTTCTCCAAAAAATGGTTTGTTTTTGCCACTCAAAGAAGTTTGAAGTTTGAAATGGCATGCACAGGTTTTGCAGTTTTTCTTTGGTTTATCTCTTTGGCCTCGGCGAGCGTAGCGAGCCAATAATAATTGGTGTGTGTGCTCACCATCTATGGAGGGAATACGAGAATCAAGATACTCCGTCCCATTGCCCTGCGGTCTGAATAATCTAGTCGTAGTCTCTAACCATCTATGTGTGCTCACCAAGGGGCACTAATATCCTAATCCTTTGCGTGTAGAGACTGTCAACCGGTTACACATTACGACACCCAGGTTGGCATGTAACAGGGTGTGTAGACAACAGGGTGCGACCCTATTCAGAATACGCCTCAAGGTTACTGCGTAACACCCATGAAGTTTCAATGTAATTCTTGGCAGCTGCCTGTGGTTGAAGGGGTAAGCGTGGTGTTGACACCTGCTGTCAGCAGACTTCAGCTATGGGTTGCAGTTGCTGCTGAAATATTACAGCTAACTTACTACTTGTTTACTCTGCGAGCGAAGCGAGCAGTAAATAAGTGTGTGTGTGCATATCTCTTGGTGAGAGCATCTGGAATTGAACTGGATTCTCTGTGTTTGGAGACTAAGGTGAGAAGCTCAAGCCAGCTTGCTTTATCTCTGGCTGATGTGTCAATCGTAATGGAGTCAAGCTTGAGCCAAACCTCACACCGTGCCCATCACAAAAGTGTATAGGCGCGCGCTAACAAAGACAGAAAACCCTCCAAAGAAGTCCTAGCCCTCAAAGGAATCTGAAATATAGCGCCCACTAAGAATCAAAACACCTTAGCAAGCACTTCTTCACTGAGATTCATAGCCACATTGTGGGCATCGCGGTCTCACAGAAGATAAGCCAACAAGTTCATGGGATATTTGTCCACCAGTCTTCGGGGCTAATCGGGGCATAACCATTTCCTTGCATATGGGGCAGTATCTCAGATTCTCTGGAAACACCAAACTCTATACCCTTCCTATGTCCTCCATCCCACAATCGGGCGTGCTAGTCTGCCCTGAGATCTCTTGATTTAAGAATTCCGCGCGCTTGCACTTGACCCCCCCTATTTTCTATCAAATGCTGTCAAATAGCCCTGTCTGGGGGGAGTGTGTTTGGTAGTGTAGTATTGTGGGTTAACCCTTGATAACGCGCGCTAAGGCGAAACAAACACACAAAGCAAGTGTCGGAAACCAGAATACAAAACGTTACGAAAACGGATCGATTAATATAAAACGCGCCTCTGTTTAGGCTTGACAGGAGAAAAAAGTAGTGGAATCATCCGAGTCGGTCTCGCGTCATAGACTTAGAAGGACGATTGAGACCCTTGCCTCTAAGGAAGGTCGAGGAACAGAACTCATATCCCTCTACGTGCCGCCGGAGAGGCAGATACACGAGGTTACGGCAAATCTCAGAGAAGAGCATGGAACAGCTTCAAACATCAAATCCAGAACCACCAGGAAGAACGTTCAGGACGCCATCGAAAGAGTGATACAAAGACTGAAACTCTTCAAGAAACCTCCACCGACAGGGCTTGTGATATTCTGCGGAGCCATCCCGCAGAATGGACTCGGATCAGAACGCATGGAAACATATGTTCTAGTTCCACCGAAGCCCATAAACGTCTACTTCTACCGTTGCGACAATCGATTCCATATTGAACCTCTTATGGAGATCTTGCACGAGAAAGAGGTCTATGGCATAATAGTAATCGACATAAGCGATACTACCATCGCTACACTCCAAGGAAGAAGAATGAATGTGGTAAAGGAGCTGACTTCCGGCGTTCCAGGAAAACACCGCGCCGGTGGCCAATCAGCTCGCAGGTTTGAGAGACTAAGGGAATCTGCGATCAACGACTATTTCAAGCGAGTTGGGGGTCATGCAACAAAGATTCTCACCCAAATTCCAGATCTCAAGGGAATCATAATAGGTGGACCAGGACCAACAAAATACGATTTTGCTGAAGGTGAATACCTAAATTACATGCTCAAACAGAAGGTCATTGCCACCCTTGATACCTCATACACCGGTAGCAGCGGAGTGAAAGAGATTGTTGAGAAGAGTGGAGAAATCCTTCGAGGCGTACGCTACGCGGAAGAGAAGAAACTGGTCCAGAGATTCCTATATGAGATAGGTCATGACACCAATATGGGATCGTATGGTGAAAACGAAGTTCGTCGTCAATTGCGAGCTGGACTTGTAGACACGCTACTTCTCACTGAGAAACTGAACATTATTCATTTAAAAATCAGATGTAAAAACTGCGACTACAGGGATGACAGACTTCTTGAACCAAGAGATCTGGCAAAACTAGAGAAGGAGATATCTCAGACACAATGTCCTAAGTGCATCAATCAAACCCTAACAGTTGAAGAGAGCAAAGACCTACTGGATGAACTTGTGGATGAGGCGGAAAGAGCAGGAGCGCAAGTGGAGGTAATCTCAACGGAGACCGACGAGGGGGTTATGCTCAAGGAGTCTTTTGGGGGAATTGCCGCAATACTGCGATACAGATCGGCGTAGAACTAATACAACATTCCTACGGCGAAATACCTGCTATCGAATATATCCTATACTGAACGAGTTGGAGATCTATGAAACAAAACAACCTTGAGGAAGCAATTCTAAAGTATGCTCATGACGTCGGCAAAGCAAAGAGACTGATTCGAACAGGATGGAAAGAAAAAGTCGGGGTCAAATCACCTGAATCAGTAGCTGAGCACATGTACAGAACAGCAGTTATCGCCATGGCGCTCAGCGATCTCGCAGGCCTCAATACGGAAAGAGTCCTGAAGATGACCCTTCTTGATGATCTGGCAGAGACTGTCGTAGGAGATCTCACACCAGCCCAGAAGAAGGCTCGGGGCTTTGCCAAAAGCAAACACCAAGAAGAGAGAGCTTTGCAACAAATACTTTCATCTCTTCCAAAATTGCTCAGAGAAGAATACACTAGGATATGGAGAGAAGCCCAGTCTCTGAAGTCCAGGGAAGCAAGGCTTGTCAAGAGCTCTGACAAACTAGAGATGGCAATACAGGCCCTAGAATACTCTTGGCAAGAATATGACGCCAAAAAACTTATGGAATTCATCGAGTCAGCTGGGAGGAAAATTCATGACTCTCAGACTAGAAAGATCTTCAACCTATTGAAAAGGGAAACGAAACTTATTTCTTCAACCATGTGTGAGTAGGTCACATAAAACCAGTCAGCATGAGAATTTTGCATGGGAGGTCGAGTTTTGATACCTGTCGTCATAAGCAATAGTCTTCTTCAGAAGATTAGAGCCGAAATGAATGTCCCTCACGAGCAAATAGGTTTGCTGATAGGGGAACTGGATAACGGCCAGTTAATCATAAATGATGCAATAAGCGGGACTTCTAGCGCGACCAGGTCAATTTCAATTCTTTCGCCGGAGATCCTGGCTGAAGTTGCTGATGACATAATCAACGGCAGGATCAACGGGAGAATTGTCGGCTGGTATCATTCCCATCTTGGAAGCGGCATATTCATGTCCCCAATAGACATCGAAACCCACTCAAAGCTCCAGCAATTCTCAAACCAGACTATCGCAATGATTGTGGACACAGTGTCGAATCAGTTTGGGATATTCGCTTATGATTCAGAGTATGGAGAGTTGGGCCAACTTCCGGAAGAATATATTTTCATAGTTTGAGAAAACGGTCCTTCAAGAATCTCATCGCCAAGCACGCCACAAGAGAGACACAGTATCCATTATCCTGACAAAAGAATCGAAAGCACTTTTGCGACGAAATCTCGAACGAAAACGTCGCGCGCGTGACCTTCGTCAAGCACTGTTCTGCATTTCCAGAAGAAACGTTTCCAGCTTCAATGGTGCCTGTGAGAAATCACCGACGGGTACTGACAGATTCTTAAGAATTTCAAAATCCTAGAATGGTTGCCCGGAAGAGCGCAGATCCAGTAATGCCTAGACTCTGCGGCCGCGCCTTCCACCAGGTCGGCGTGTACCATCATGGGGCACCGGCGTTACATCCTCAATTCTGCCAATCCTGAAACCTGCACGCGCCAGACTTCTTATCGCAGCTTGTGCACCCGGTCCAGGGGTCCTTGCACCGTGGCCTCCAGGGGCCCTCACTCGGATGTGGATTGACGAGATTCCTCGATCTTTTGCCTCTTGAGCTGCAACCGCAGCTGCACGCATAGCAGCGTAGGGGGATCCTTGAAGCCTAGCAGCCTTGACGTGCCTGCCTCCTGAACTGAATGAGACGGTCTCCGCTCCGCTCAGGTCAGTGATGTGGACTATGGTATTGTTGAATGATGAGTATATGTTCGCTATCCCCCAGCGTTCAGCTTTCTTCTCAGACAGAGCCCTTTCACCTTTCGAGGTACCTTGTACGCTCTGAATCCTAAGATTTCTATTTAAGGATTGTTTAATGAGGACAAGGTCGGCAATTGGAAAGGAAGCGTTCAAAGGAATGCCAGAAACGACCAGCACACAAGATAAATTGGATTCTTACAGAATCAGAAGAGTTCAGCCATGGCATATTGAGGAGATCTGCAAGATTGAAAAAGCAAGTTTCTCAAATCCCTTCTCAAGCGATTACTTGACTGAGCTATCCCTCCTTCACCCAGACACATTTCTGGTGGCAGAGACAAATGACCTAGTTCTTGGCTACGCTGTGGGCGAGATACGCCATAGCCAAGCCCACATAATCTCAATCGCCGTAAGGAAAGGCTGGAGACGAAGGCATGTAGGTCCGAGACTCAGTGAATCTCTAGTTGAGATTTTCAGAGAGGGTGGAGCCAAAGAAGTAATTCTAGAAGTAAGAGGCAGCAATAGTGTTGCAAGAACAATGTATGAAAGACTCGGCTTCAAGCTGGCCGGGAAGATTGATGGCTATTACGAAGACGGGGAAGAAGCGATCGTCTACAGCCTCAAACTTTCATAGGTAACATTCTCCAAGAGTACTATTTCCTGAACTTCGAGTTGAACGACTTGACGTCTATTCTCTTTTGGCTTCTCGACATCAATCATGAAGTTGAAGAGGATCAACTCAAGATCAGACTATGGGGCAAAGATCAGCACGGAAGATCAACACTCGTAGTCGCAAAGAGTCTGCCCTACTTTTATCTGCTACCCAAAAAAGGGGAGAATGCCAAAGATACACTCAAGATGATTGAAGAGATACAGAGAAGACACACAGAGATCGACAGAGTTGAGTCAACGAACAGAAAGTATTTTGGAAAGCCCATTGAAGCGCTCAGAATAACCTGTACAACTCCGGAAAAAGAAGACAAATGCACCAAGCTTCTAAGTAAGCTACCTTCCATCAGAGACCACCTCGAGGCCGATATTCGGCCAGCAACACGATACATTATCGAGAATGACTTCAGACCGTCTGGCTGGTACAGAATCGACGTTTCAGAAATACCAGAATCAGGACTGCAAGTAGAAAAATCATACGAAACAAAGAAGCCACCCGAGCATGTCGAGAGGCTTGAACCGCCAACTCTGAAAATGCTAGCGCTGTCCATCGTCTGCCTATCAGAGAGAGGGAGCCCGGACCAAAAGAGAGATCCCGTTCTGGCAGTAACATTAGCCACAGAACCTGGTCGAACAGAACAGTTAGTCTCTGAAGAAAAAGACGACTGGAAGATATTGACACAAATTGTATCACGAGTCCAGAAAATTGATCCCGACATCATAATAGGTTACGGTCAGAACTCATTCGATTGGCCCTATCTAATTGAACGCTCAAAGATACACAAGATAAAGCTCGCAGTAGATAGGTCAAATTCTGAGCCTCATCGGAGCCTATATGGCCACATTTCCGTAACAGGCAGAGCAAATATCGATGTGGCGAATGTTTCAGAAGACATCCAAGAGGTCAAAGTCAAGACTCTCGGCAGCATAGCTGAGTTTCTCCAAATTGCCGAGAAGGCTGAGGTAGACGAATTCCTGGACGTTGAGACGGGAAGTCTTTGGAGAAACCGTGAGAAACGCAAGAGACTACTCGAATATTCAAAAAGAAGAGCGAAAGTTTCACTCAGGGTCGCCAGGCTTCTACTCGATTCCGTTATTCAAACATCAAACCTCACTGGTCTACCTCTCGATCAGATCGCTGCTGCAGCGGTAGGCTTCAAAGTCGATTCTTATCTTATGATGCAAGCGCACAAATTGGGGGAGCGGATCCCTAGAAGAACTGAGCAACCTTACATTCCGTATCAAGGGGCCATAGTTCTGGAGCCCAAGCCCGGAATTCATGACAATGTTGCGGTTCTTGACTTCACTTCAATGTATCCGAATCTGATGATATTGCATAATCTCTCACCAGATACCTACGTAGACTCAAATGAACTTCCGAAGAGCAAAGTGATGACAGCACCTGAAGTCGGATTCAAATTCAGAAAGAGCCCTGCTGGTTTCTACAAGATCGTCTTGGAGAATTTGATCAGTATTCGGAGTATACCAAAAAACAAGCTTAGTCAGATTGATCCGAACAGCTCTGAGCACAGAGTCCTGAAGGAGAGAGAGAAAGCCATCAAAGTAATCACAAATGCCTGTTATGGATATGCTGGATGGGTTGGAGCACGATGGTATGTTCCTCAGGTGGCACAGGCAGCGGCGGCATATGGCAGAGCGACATTGAGAGGGGTCTTCAAAATTGCTGAGGGACTGAATCTCTCCCTCATCTATGCAGACACAGATGCCATCTTCGTCGAGTTTGATCAATACAAAGTCAAGAGGCTTCTGGAAAAAGTTGAGACTGAGATGAAAATGGAGATCACGGTCAACAAAGTCTACAGCAGAGTCCTATTCACAGAGGCAAAGAAGAAGTATGCAGGTCTTCTACCATATGGAACCTTGGATATTGTCGGCTTGGAGGTTGTCAGAGGAGACTGGTCTAATGTCGCGAAGACCGCTCAAGAGAAGGTTTTGGAGCTTGTATTGAAGGAAAAGGACGCACAGAATGCAGTGATGTATCTCCGTGAGTTCATCCGGGATCTAAGACTTGGCAGGGTTCGACTCTCTGATCTTGCAATATGGAAGACATTAACCAAGCCTGTTGAGAGCTACGAAGTAAAAGCACCTCATGTCGAGGTTGCCAGAGCACTACTTCGTGAAGGATTGAACTTGAAAGTTGGAGATAAAGTTGGGTTTGTAATAGTAAAAGGCTCTGGCAGACTCTATGAGAAGGCAAAGCCCTACAATGCGGCTTCATTAGAGCAAGTTGACCTTGAATACTATGTCACAAACCAGATTCTCCCGGCGGCTTTGAGGATCCTTGGGATGTTCGGCATTGACGAGAGTACTGCTCTAGGTGACCCTAAGCCGTCTCTCTCATCCTATCTTAATCGTCCCTAACTTACCTTACTTCTTCGAAGGTCAGTATTTTCAGATTGGCGGGTTTCTTGGCCACGTTTGAGATGCGGTCTCCAACTATAATCGCTATCTTCTTCTCCTCAGCGATGTCGAGCATTCTCTGCGTTATTATGCCGTCGAATACGACGGCGTTTACGCCGTCTGATTCTTTGAGTCTCTCAGCGAGTTCACTGACAGGCATCCTATTCTTTGGGGTCCCGTTGGCATCGAAGGTTATTGCCTCCAAGGTCTCCTTGAGCTCATTGACAGCCTCCATTATGAACTGGGCCTGAGGCGGACCTACGGGTTGCTTGGGTGCCTCCAACTTCTTTCCAGCTTGCACCTTTTCTCTGAGGCATCTCATCACCTCTTTTGGTGTTAGGTCCTCAACCTCTTTTCCGGGCGGTGCTCTTGTAATGTAGTCTAGCTCAGCGACTTGCGTCAGTTCCTTGAGTATGAGGTCTCCGCCTCGGTCTCCGTCGAGGAAGGCTGTCACTTCCTTGTTCTTGCATAGAGAGATGATAGTCTGTGGAACCTTTGTTCCTTCCATCCCAATTGCATTTTTTATTCCGCATTTTAGAAGATTAATGACGTCTGCTCTTCCCTCGACAATTATTATGGAACCACTTGATCCCACTTCTGGGCCTGCAGGAAGCTCTTCTGAGCCGAATTTTAGAACGTCACTCGGCCTAACAGAGTCCGAGACCTCTCTGATGACCTCGTCAGTGCTAGGGGTTGATTCGACCATCCAACCTTGAAGTATCTGTTTGGCCTTGCCCATTATGACTTGTCTTTTCTCATCGCGTTCATCTTGCATTGGCTCAAGCGTGATCTTTGCATCGCAGGGACCTATTCTGTCGACGCTTTCCACAGCGGCCGCTATTATTGCTGTTGAAGTCTTGTCTAAGCTAGAGGGGATTATGATCTCGCCTGTCGTTCGGTCGTTCTTTGACTCCAGTCTTATTCCTATTCGACCTAGTCTTCCACTCTTCTGGAGTTCCCTTAGATCAAGGTCAGGACCGAAGAGCCCTTCGGTCTGCCCGAAGATTGCGCCGATAACATCAGGTTTCTCGACAACACCCTCCACATCATATCTTGCCCGAATTAGGTATTTGGTGGTCGGTGCAAATTTTCCATTGTCTTGCATAAGCATATAACCTCCAATTCGAATTCACTCTCTAATGTGACCGTGATATGGGATTCTTGTGCCTACGCATCCTTAAAAGGTATTTCCTTTCAATCGCCCTAATGTGGACGGATGCCGACTCCAACCTCAGCTTTTCGACATAATCTGCAAGTTCTTCCACAGCCCTTATCTCGGATCGGGAGAGTGCCTTGAGCCTCTTCCATATCGTGAGGTCAACCTTTACTTTCATTCGTGACAGTTCGTCAATCAGTTTGGCAGCCAAACGGACCCCTTCTCCGTCGAAATCCGTCAATACAGTCACCTCACGATGATCGATGAAGCGCGATGCAAAGTCGTAGAACCCGTCTCCTCGAGCCTTGAGGCAGACGATCTTTCCGAGAATTTTCAGTTGTCTGAGAGCGTCTTTGTCCTTTCTTCCTTCAACAATAATTGGGATCCCAGTCTGTGAGCGACCAATCAGCTTGGCCAGTGTTCTTTCTATTTCTTCGAGTTTGCGTTGTTTACTTGCGTTCAAACTTCGGTTATCTCGTAATCTCTAGCTTCTTCATTCCTTCAAGGGTTCGTGGGTTCCTTCTGAAGTGTTCCCTCACAGGCTCAAGAATAGCCACCAGTTCTTCAGCGACTGCATTCTTGAGATCCAAAGGATGAATCGAACCCTTTAGATACTCAGACTCCAAGTTGCCATAATCTTTGAAGACCAAGTCGCCTCCATACTTCGGAGGTCTTGGTATTTGGATTGTTCCCTTCTCAGGCAGTATGATGTACCGCACAATCTCAATTAGGGGGTTTGCTCTGACCTCTTTGGGGGGACAAAAGGCGTTCTTGATCTTCTGTCTTATCTCTTCAGGCATATCATGAATGAGAATGGAGCTTCCCGCAATGCTCTTTGACATCTTCGCCCCTATACGCATGTTCATCTCCTTGTCTTCATCGAATTCTCCTCTAGGTGTCTCGGCAGGTCCTGTCAATCCTGTAAGTAAGGGGGTGTGTATACATGCAGGTTTCCTCCATCCCATCTTATCCGCTGCCTCTCGTGCCAACATGTGAGCCTTTCTCTGATCGATCCCGGAACAAGCGATGTCAATGTTCATCTGAAATATGTCAGCAGCCTGCATACACGGGTAGATCAGGGCCGCCGCCTCGATCTCGGCCTCGCTTAGCCTTCTACCCATTATGGGCAAAGCTCTCAGAACTCTATTGACGCTGGCACTCTTTGCTATCCTAACAACCTTCTCCCAATAATCGACCTTCCCGGCCAAGTCGGATGCCCATACATACCTGACCTTCTGCGGGTCAAGACCTATGCTGGTGAAGCATTCCCTGAAGTATCCGCCACAGAACCTGATCTTCTCCATGTCCCCCCCTAACTTATTATTAATCAGGGAATGCCAGTCTGCAAGGAATATCGTGAATTCGAAACCTGCTTCGACAAGATCTTTGATCTTTCTTCCACATACAAGTCCCATTCCCAGATGCATCATACCTGAACATTCAAAGCCCCAGTAGGCTTTCGGCCTTGGTGATGTGGCTAGCAGATCCCTAATCTCATCAGGTGTGATAATCTCCTCTGCGTTCCTTGTGACAAGAGATAGTCTTTCAACGATATCCATAGAATCCACTGGCATCGCTAATCAAGCGGCGCGCGCGCCGCTTAAAAGTCTAGTCACTCACAAAGCCTAAACTTAAACTGTGCATGTTAACTCATTTATAGGACAGTCTAGAGTCTACACCCTCTAGGCGGGCGCCAGTATCTGCCTGCCTCCGAGAGAACCCGATTAAGTGGGGCGACGCCCCTCAATGAAGTTTGGGTGTTAGTGTTGTAGGCGACATCACCCCGCCGCCTCCAGGCGGCGTGGCGAGACCCGCGTGGTTAGCGGCACAAGACCCGAAACAGGAGATGGGATCAGCCTACGATAGAAGCCCACACCTTGACATCAGCGTCTCGAAGGGATCCCTTTGGTAGACTCTACCCTGGGGCCTGATCATGGTAACCTGTCACAAGTGCGGTGAACCGTCAGATCTTCCGTTCGTGTGCAACTACTGTCATCAGCCATATTGCATAAGTCACAGACTCCCGGAAGCACATAGATGTGTTGGCCTGAATTTAGCGGTAAGACCGGCACTTTCTCGGCAAAGTTCATTTGAACCGAAAATCAGGCGATCCTTAAAGCCAGTCCTTCAGAGCATCTTTGATCTAGGTGAGACTCAGCAGATCATCGTTGCTTGGTTAGTAATCAGTCTCTGCTTCTCAGCAAGTACAACAGCATCATTGCAGATATTCACTCAGAGATTCATGGTTTCTCTCTTAACAGTTGGGCTAGGGTTCGTGCTACACGAGTTGGCACACAAGTACACGGCTCAGAGATATTGCTGCATATCAGGCTTCAGAATCTGGCCGGCGGGACTGGGCCTAGCACTCAGCTTGGCTATTCTCTCTCGAGGTAGTTTGATATTTGCTGCACCAGGTGCCGTGTATATAACCCGCAGGAGTGGTGGTGGACTCTCTCGCCGCGAAAATGGGATCATCTCAGCCTCAGGTGTTTCGATGAACTTGCTTCTGGCATTCGTGTTCTGGCTGGTGTCGGTTTTGGGAGGTTCTGTTGGAAGCATCGGTCGTTTCGGTTCGACCGTCAATCTTTGGTTGGCAGCCTTCAATTTGATCCCAGTCTCACAGCTTGACGGTGCCAAGGTCATGGCGTGGAACATGAAAGTCTGGGTGATCATGACCGCCTCGGCTTGGCTTGGGCTTCTCTTCTTAGCCTGATTATTCAGACGCTTGATATCTGACCCTTTGACAGAACCTTGGCGAAGTAGAGCTCAACACCTTCTCTCAATGTATTTTCTTGAAGGTTACCTAGTGACGTTGGGGTTTCAAGAATTCTTCTAGGGATTCTTAGAGAATCAGGATTGAACCCTTCTCGGATCTTGAATTCATTCTTCATCTTCAGGATCTCATGACCCGTGTTCATCAGCTTCTTTTGGTCGAATTCGTAACCGACAGTTGACAGTGCTTTGATGACAAACTCTGGAGTGTAGTTGTTTCTTGCAAAGTAGCATACCACAAGGCTGGATAGTATTTGGCGCCATCGCTCTTCTGCAAGGAGTAAATCGACTATCTTCTCAATCTCGAGAGGTTCTTTTGTGAGGGAGGCTTTCTGATCGATGCTGTAACCGGCGCTGTCAAGGTGACTGTGACGCGCACCTACGAGAAAGCCCAAGTATGCTGCAGGCCCAGTATGGTAGCCGGGCATCTCATTCCCGCCGAAAGCCAAAGCGAAGTCCCCTCCTCCGTACTTGGTGGACGCATATTCCACACCCTTACCAAGTGCCAGGTAGAAATCGTTCGGCTGTTCGACGATCATCCTTATGGCTTGGAGATACTGCTCTACATCCCCCCAAGACAGCCTCAATCGAACCTCTTTCTCGGAGATGAGTTGCTTCTCCTGGGCTTCTGTAGCCCAAGCCAGAATTAGGCCGGTGCTCATTGCATCTAGACCTTGAATCTCAACCTCATCCAAGAGTCTCAGCAGGCCGCTCGGGTCGGCTACTTCAAGCATTGACCCTAAAGCATAGATGAGTTCGTAGTCATACGAGATCATGCATGTCTTGAAGAATAGTGGCTCAGAGACGTAAGGCTCTCTTAAGGCCGCCAAGTGTATGCAGCTTACTGGACAATGAGAACATGCAACCCTTCTGCCAAGATAGTTTTTGGCAAAACTTTCGCCAGAGATGTTTTCTGCTTTCTCAAAGTGACTCTTCATTAGATTCTTGGTGGGCAGACTTCTTGATTCATTCAGGACGTTGATGTTCATAGGTGTTCCCAGCTCATGATACTTCTTCATGGCTGGGGACTTTGTAACACTCTTGAAGATTTCCTCGTAGGCTTCACGGTAGGCTCCTGGATCTTTGACTTTCAGGCGGCGCTTTCCAGAGACCACCACAGCCTTGAGCTTCTTGCTTCCGAAGACAGCCCCTAAACCAAGCCTGCCAAAGTGCCTGTAAGTCTCTGTTATCACAGAGGCATATGAGATGAGCCTCTCTCCCGCTCTTCCGATCCTCATGATCGTCCTGATTCCCGATCCGGCTTCCCTCTCTCTGATGACTCTGCCCACAGTGTAGCTGTTTCCCATACCCCAAAGCACGGACGCGACCCGAAACTCCAATTTCTCTCCATGGATCGAGATGTAGACTGGCGTGTCACTGGAGCCCTTTATCACTATGGCTCCGTAGCCTGCGAGCCGGATGGCTGTTGCGCTTCTGCCTCCAGCGTGACTCTCGCCGAGATTTCCTGTCAGTGGAGACTTGAACATGGCAACGGTCTTCGAGGCCAAGGGATATACACCGTTTAGTGGACCTACTGCAAAGACTATCGGATTCTCCGGGCCCAAGGGCGCAGCGCCTTTGGGGCATTCCTGCAAGAGTAGTTTTGAAGCTACACCTGTTCCGCCCAGGTAGGTCTCGAAGAGATCGGGTCGCTCTTCAGTCCAGAAGCTTCTATTTGTCAGATCGACGTAAAGAATCCTGCACAGAGTGTCGCCACTAATCAATTTTCTCGACACCAGCAGGCTCAATCTTTAGGACGTCGTAAGGGCAGTGTTGCACGCAAAGTCCACAGTGAGTGCAGACTATCGGCTTGTTCTTCTCCTCGTCCCAGAAGATCGCTCTAAGGGTGCAAGCGTCGATACAATTGCCGCATCCAATGCATTTCTTTTGATCAAGTATCACGCCTCCATGGGCTCGCTTACTTAAGGCATCGGTCGGGCAGCTCTTCAAACAAGCTGGATCGGTGCAACCTCTGCAGACTATGACTATGAACCCACGTTCAACTCCACCAGCTGAGTTCACTTGAATGGCAGATCTTCCAAGACCGGCTTCTCCAAATCTTCTCGCACAAGCGAACATGCAACATTGACAGCCAACGCATAAGTTGACGTCTCTGACTGACATTCGTCCTTGAAGAACCCTCTGCAACTCCGTGACCTCCAATATTGTCTACCTATATTCTTGTATTCCGGTTGTGGATGATAGAATATTACCATACGCCTCTATTGAATGTTGTTCGTATTACTTTGCTTGCCGATTCTTCAGATCTCCAGTAGCGCACACTTCGACACTCGAGAGCTCAAAAGAAAGGTTATTAGAGATATGCAGCAAATCTCCCAATGTATAAGCATGGTAAAGAGTCTAAGCCTCCTGACAGACCGCCAGATCCAAGTTCTAAGGCTGAGAAAAAGAGGATTGACCCAAGAAGAGACAGCCAAGCAACTTAAGACAACTAGAGAGAATGTCAGCATACTCGAGAGCAGGGCGCGCAGGAACATCACCAGAGCAAGAACAACTATAGAAATCCTCGAGGATTTGGGAGTAGCTGTGAGGGTCGTTATCAAGCCTGAGACGCCAGTCTTGGAGATGTCTAAGATTATAATCAAGAGAGCGGACAATGCTAATGTGAAAATTAAAATTGATTGCATAGACCTTTTGGAGAGAATTAAGATGAGGGCTAGGAATAAGATCAAGGGTAAGAAAGTTGTTGAGGCGATATCCGTTATTGTGTTGCCTTACGGAGACCTGATAGTCGAGTAAGTTCGCATAATCCAAGATGTCAGATTCAGACACCCCTTTCTTCAGAACTGACATCCTAGCGTCTGAATGCTTTCTACATTTCTGCTCACAGTCTAGTAGGGGGGCATTTCACCCTCAGGCCCCTTTGGGGGCGTTGGCGGTGGTTTTGCAGCTGCTATAACGTCATCGATCCTTAGGATCATTGACGCTGCCTCTGCGGCTGATCTGATGGCTTGCTCTTTGACCCTTGTCGGCTCAAGTACCCCCAGTTTCGACATAGGTTTAACCTTACCGCTGTACAGATCAACGCCAGCTGCGAGACCGGTCTTCTTCCCATGAGCTGTCCTCATAGCGACCATCGTGTCGATGGGATCAAGACCTGCGTTCTCGGCCAGCGTTCTCGGTATGAATTCTAATGTCTCCGCAAAAGCTTCAACTGCAAGTTGCTCCCTTCCGCCGACCCTTGTCGCATAACTTCGAAGTCTTTTAGCCAATTCCATCTCTATGGCTCCACCTCCGAAGACTATCCTGTTCTTGGCTACTACAGCTGCTACTGCCGAGAGCGCATCATCAATAGCTCGCTCCGCCTCATCCACCATCGTGTCCAGTCCGGCTCGAATCAGAATTGCCAAGGACTTTGGATTCTTGCAGCCTTCTATGAATATCATCTTCTCTTCACCCATTGTCCTTTCCTCGACACGGCCGGCTGCACCGAGATCTTTTGCGGTCAAATCGTCGAGATTCGTGACTATCTTGGCACCAGTTGCTTTCGATAACTTCTCCATGTCAGACTTCTTTATTCGCCTAACCGCCATCATATCATCCTTTGCAAGAAAGTGCTGGACCATGTCATCTATCCCTTTTTGGCAGAGGACAACGTTTGCACCCGTAGCTTTGATCTTTTCCGTCATAGTTTGCATCATTCTGGTCTCTTCGTCCATGAATGCTTTCATCTGTGCAGGATCCACTATCCTGATCTCAGCGCTGAATTCTGTCTTCTCAATCTCCAATGCACAGTCAATCAGGGCAATCTTGGCGTTAGTCAAGGCCTTAGGCATTCTTGGATTGACAACTTCCTTATCGATTACGATGCCTTTGATGAGTTGGGTATCCAGAAGGCGCTTGCCCTCTTTCTTGATCAGTTGGATATTGTCCAAATCAGCAAAATTTGACACCCCTCTTTTCTCCATGATCTGTGTTATCGCGTCTGTGGCAATCCCTGCGAAGTGTTCTATTGCCTCCCCAACACCTTTGCCAGACATGGACGTTATTGCCACCTTCTTGAGGGTCGCCTTATCGGCAAGGCTGACTGGCTTCGACAATTGATTCAGGACCTCGACAGCTTTATCCGATGCCTTCTTGAACCCTGCAACTATTGTTGTTGGATGAACGCCACTCTCAAGAAGAACCTCAGCTTTTCTAAGTAGCTCACTTGCCAGGATTACTGCCGTCGTCGTCCCATCTCCTACCTCCTCATCCAAGGTCTTGGCAACTTCAACAATCATCTTGGCCGCCGGATTCTGAACCTCGATCTCTTCAAGAACTGCCGCACCATCACTCGTAATCGTGACATCGCCAAGTGTATCGACTAGCATTTTGTCCATTCCACGAGGCCCAAGTGTAGTCTTAACAACTTCCCCTATGATCTCTGCGGCCATTATGTTTGAATTCTGAGCATCTCTTCCTCTGCTTCTGGAGGTCCCTTCTTTAAGAATCAGTATAGGTTGACCCGTAAGCTGTGACAATGATAATCTTACCTCAGCAAAGCTGATGCTAGCCCTTAAAAATAAAAACTTTGCGATTATCTTGAGGAAAGCACAGACTACTAGAGGACTACTATTCGAGGGCCGCTGAACCAGCCACCTTTGTACTGCTTAATGCCCCCTATCTCCTACTTGTGTGGCCACAGTATGACTTCAGCTCGAAAATATTGATAAAGAGGGTTCAGGAAGCTAGGGATGCAACTAAGAGAAGATAAAGTTGCGATGTGGTAAGCGGCTCCTGCTGACTCTCATTACGATCATCGTGTTCACATCTCCTTTAGCACGAACACATGGCTTTCCTGACTCCTCCAGCGCAGCTCATTCTCACCGGGAAGACCCAGGATTCTTGACCTCTGAGACTCTGTGTGGAGGCTTCATCTTCGCGATCGGAGATGGTTCTGACTCAGCCTTTCAAGCTGAGCATCCTGCCCTTGGTGCATTAGGGGGCGGAGACATAACACTGGTATACGCCTTGAATTTCCCAGTAGAGGGCAGATCCTATGCACAATCACTCTTTGATCTCGTCTATCCTGAGATTAAGAAAGTCTACGATGATCCATCCAATACGATTACGGTGACTCTAAGTTATGATCCCAGTGTCGATCCTTGGAATTACTACTATGGGGCAACACACACAATCGTACTAAGTCAACTGCCGCCATCAGGTGGAACCTCAGCAACATGGGATGCCATATTCACCCACGAACTTATCCACGCATTTCACGACGCAATATATCTAACAGGCGGTTCTTGGGCAGAGGAAGGCATGACCGAGGCTGCTACAGAAATTGTGGCAATGAATCTCCAAGGAAGAAGAGACATAGTATTCAGAGATCCAGTTATCAACCTGAAGTACTATGATGTCTGGAGCTACATGGGCAGCACCGTATTGGGAGGCGGCCCAGATTTCACTTACAAGGTCAATCCAGATCTCTCATACAGGACCTCAGCCGCAATGTTCTTCATTCTCACAGCTGAGCAATCAACTAACCTGTCCAATCCATACGATTTTCTTGCAAGACTTAATAGAGTCATCTATTCAGATGCTTCCTCAAACCCATTTTTTGATGATCTCAGATTCAAACTGAGGATTCGCCAGGCCGCGGCTGGTAGACTGGTTGAAGGCCAGCTTGCAGACTTGTGGGTAGGCAACCAACCCATAACGACTAGTTTCGTCCGATCCGGTTTCCAACTCGGGGTCTACCCATACAGACCTGAAAACCCCACTCGAGTGTGGGCGATCACGTTCTCCCGACAACCTGACGCACGTGAAACACCCCTAGGCAGCATACAAGTAAATATCAAGATAATTGACTCGACCGGCAGAACGATAACTACAGGACTCATAACGACCGGTTCGGATGGAATGGGCAGTACCGATCTATCCCAAACACCAATGCCTTCGGGCGGATATGAGATCGTTGCCTCTACTATCTTTAACGGCATCAATTACACATCAAAGAACTATGCATTCAGCCAAGGAGAATCAATAATTATCGAACAGGCGGACGTCAATGTTTACGGAGTAACCCTGGACAATCAAGGCAAACCGGTGGCCAGCTCCGTATCCGTGATCGGTGGAACTGTCAGACTGAATACTCAAGGAGCTTTCAGGATTGAGGGAAGTAGTCAAGCACCACCTCTCGAGTTGACAGTGACTTCTGGTTCAATTGACAGGAAGTTCGGGAAACCAAACCCCTACACACGTGTTGTCTGGTCTAATTCAACTGCGGCTCCAACGACACCGTACGATGTGACTGTCAACGTCAATGGTTTGCCGAGCAACTATTCGACTAATCTTCGAGTCGACGGAGCTTCCCACGGAACCATCCAAGGCGGCGGAACAACAACCCTGACCTTTGATGCTGGAACCGCCCACACAATTAGTGTTGACAACTACAACAACGCCTCCTCAACCAGTAGATACCACTGCATTAACAGTCTTCAAACGGTCACAGCTGGAACCAACCTCGTCTTCAACTACGTCGGTGAGTTCTATAGCACCTTCCAGCAGTCGGGCTCCCCAAAGTCCATCTCGGCAACAATTGACGGAACCACGTATGTGCTGCCCGTTGGGTTCTGGTGGACCAGCGGCTCAAACCATACCTTCACCTATCAGTCAAACTTGACTGATGATTCAACACGCTACCTTCTCACAGGGACATCGCAGTCTTCACCAGCAATAGTAAGTGGAACTCTCACAGTTACAGGATTCTACAAGACACAATACATCCTGAACGCTTCAACTGTTCCTGCAGGCATATCAGCACTGAATGGTTCAGGGTGGCATGATGCTGGTTCAAAGGTCAACCTAGTAGCTCCAACGGTCTCCGGATACAATTTCCAGAATTGGATTGTCGATAACGTGCAAATTCCGGGCAACCCTATCCAATTAGACATGAACTCCCCACACAAAGCAGTCGCACAATACCAGAGCCTCGGCGTCTATGATGTCACAGTAGCAGCCCTACATCTGAATACGAATGAGCTGACTGAAGCGACATTCGCTTGGGACGGCCAGACATTCGCCACGCCACACACATTCACAGGAGTCTCCGGAAACCATAACCTCATAATGGCATCAAACGACAAGCAAGGTCGTTCTTTTGCCAGATGGCAAGACTCAACCTCAAACATGACCTCGAGAACTGTATCTGCAGGAGGAACCTACACAGCACTCTTTGGGGTTCTCACCAAGGACTTCACGCTTACTATAACACCGGAACACCAAAGGATAGGCCCAGGACAGTCAACCTCCTTCACAGTGAGAGTGGATTCACCAAGCGGGTTCAGTTCACCAGTGACTCTGGGGATCAGGGGCCTTCCAGTAAACTCTAAGAGTGCATTCAATCCACAGACCTTCACTCCTCCTGGCACGTCGACTCTTGTCATCGACACCCTGTCAACAACTCTGGTGGGATCCCATATCCTGACTATAACCGCCACTGGTGATGGTCAGATCCGAAAATCTATGGTCAGACTCAGTATGGGCGCGTGCATAATAGCGACAGCAACATATGGCTCTGAGCTCTCACCCGAAGTTCAATTCCTCAGAGGTTTCAGAGATAATACTGTCAGAAGAACCTTTGCCGGAGAGAGTTTCATGACGGCTTTCAACATCTGGTACTATTCCTTCAGCCCGATAGTCGCGGATTTCGTAGCAAGCAATAATCATGCCAAGACGATCGTTAAGGCAATCCTTTATCCTCTAATGGCGATACTGCACACATCTTCCTGGGTGTATACGTTCTTTACAAATACGCCTGAAATCGGTGTCTTTGTGTCAGGCGCGGCTGCAAGCTTTCTCATAGGAGCCGTGTATTGTGGACCTGTTCTTGCAGCCCTAATTCTCACTAGAAACAAGGTTCGAATGTATCTGTGGAGACTTTCGATATTGATCATTTCTGGAAGCGCAGTTTTCTCCCTAATGGGCGAGATCACCCAGAATATGGGACTAATGATGGTTGGAACAGCAGCTTTTGTCATTGGGGCCCTGATATCTGCTGTGCCGATTTGGTCCAAGATACTGAATACCATCTTTCGTATCAAGAGCCCAAATCCGGGATCATTGTAGCCCTGCATGATTCCTTTAGGAATCACTGACAGCCGATCAGACTTCAGTTTTTCAACGGCCTAACAAATGAATAGCTGAAAATATTACAGGATCATGGCCAAAACCAAGATAAGCAGGCAAAGTTGGAGTTTATCTCTGATGTTCAACTGAGGGATTGGAGATCGAGAGAAGAGGAGCACAGAATTTCTGTCCCCGGTGTGGATTTCTGCTTAGATTCGTAGGGGGCAAGATGTGGTGCAGTCGTTGCAGGACTTATCCTCTTGAACGAGAGTTAGATGTCTCTGGGGTATTGACTGGTCTGGAAGACCGTCTTCGAAGGACTCTCTCAAACATAGAGAGACGGTTGGCAGGTGTGCCTGAGGAAGTTCTCCAAGAGTCTTCCCGCCAAGTTGCCAGAGCCAGAAGTAGACCCCCGCTTCCGCGTGTCATGGTAACTTCCCCTATGAAGGGAGAGCTTTACCCGGAAACACCAGATGATGATGAGAGGGTTTTCAAGTATATTGAAGCACATGATGGAGAGATCTCTGTCTCAAAGGCGCTTGGGGATCTGGGAATGTCCTTGGGTGAATTTCAAGATTCCGTCGGCCGATTGAGATCTACGGGTCGATTGTCGGTCCAAAGTGAGTTCGTTGAGGCGGGGACGCAAATACCCATAGGCCAGAGACTGTGCGTGAACTGTTCAAGACCCATAGAACTCGAGGCCAGATACTGTGCAGTGTGCGGCTATGAACAGCCACCTTCACAGCGTCGGTGAATGCTTAGGTGCAGCCTAGGCAAAGTTTTTTCTTCTGAATAGCGATCAAGCTCTGGGAAGTGTGTGGTTGTGAATAGGCTTCAACTTACAATTGCTCTGGACCAGAACTTCAGCGAAAAGGAACTGCACAAGATAGCAGAATCCTTGGGAGGGGCTTTTGAGCTCAAGGATAGAGTTTACATGCTCAAGTCATCAGAAGAAAGCCCGCCCACTGCGGTGTTTGCGCTGGGCCAGGTCACGAAGGATAATCTGCCTTACATATTGGGCATAATCAAGAGCGAGTACTGGAAGAAAGCCAAGAAGGAGATTGCCCAGACACTTGGTAAGCGCAGAAAGGACGAAGACCCCTTGATCTCCTTCGAATGCTCATTCGATACGCTCAAGGCAAATATAAGGTGCAGAAGCAGCGATCGAAAAGTCATTGAGACAGCTTTCGAGCGTCTTGACCTGGCGCTGGAGTCTCTGTGGGCTCTCATTCAGAAAAAGGATCTTCCTTCGACAAAAGCACAAGTATACCTAGGATTCCATGAGCCGACAAAGATCTTCAGAATCGACCGGTTAGTGGTTCTGGGTCGAGAATTTGCAGAGTATGAATATGATGAGAAGAAGCAGAAATGGAGCCAGATAGCCCCCGGTAAGACGTAGAGCACATATCATTTCGGCACGCGCTGAAGGTGTGAGCCTATGTAGCCGAGACCCAACCTTCACAGGTCTTTATGCCATCTATGACATCTCTGGCATAGGCGTCAGCCCCAACGCTTTTGGTGAATTCTTCTGTCAATGGAGCCCCGCCCAAGATTACCTTCACCTTATCGCGTATAGAAGAGGCCTTCAGGGCCTCGAGAACTTCTCCTATCCTCATCATTGTTGTGCTCGTCAGTGCTGAAACTCCGATTATATTTGGCGACTCATCCTTGGTGGCCTTCACGAATTTGTCTGCAGGTACGTCTATGCCTAGATCTACTACCTCAAATCCTGCACCCATCAGACTTACAATGACAAGGTTCTTACCGATATCGTGTAGGTCTCCGGGAGCACTGCCAATTATGACTTTGCCTTTGTACTTGACCTGCCCTCCTGTGAGGTGGGGTTTAAGCAGGTCAGAGGCAGCCTTCATTATTGTTCCCGCAATTATCAGTTCACTGATGAAGTACTCGCAGGACTCAAATTTCCGTCCTACGACGCTGCTTGCTTCTCTCATAGTATCCATTATCTCGTAGGGGGAGATACCACTCTTCAGAGCTTCCTTCGTCACATCCAATGTCTGTTCGAGATTCAGATCAACGATGGATTGTTTGAATTTCTCGAGGCTATCTTTCTTGCTCATTGAGATCACCTTAAACGGCTATCGGGTACCTTCCATGTTTGATAACAGAATCATAAAGTGCACATACATTCCATGGCTGAACCTCTGGCTGTATTATGTGTCCTGGCGCTACTATCAAGCCTCCGCCAGCAGCGCCAGCCTTTATGACTCTAATTACCTCGGCTTCTACATCGGCAGGCGTTCCTCGGGGCAGAACCCTTTGCGAGCTGACCCCGCCGCAGAAGGCCATTTTGTCTCCGTACTTCTTCTTCAGACTCTCCAAACCCATGTTTGGGCACTCTGGCTGTACGGGGTTGAGGACGTTGACGCCCTCTTCAATATAGTCCTTGATGTACATCTCTACATCCCCGCAGCTATGAAGATAGATCTTTCCAGCTGTCTTCTTGTGTATGAAATCGTAGATCTGCTTATGTCTAGGCTTAATGAAATTCCTGTAGGTCTTTGGACTCAGAAGACCTGAGGTTTGTGCGCCCATATCATCTGCAACCCCCACAAGGGTACAATAGTCACCGATCTGATCGAGCATCATCCCGTACATTTGGATTAGTATTTTAGTGATTTTGTCGAGCAGCGCATTTGCTATGTGCGGCCTGAAGTAGATATCTTCCAAAAACTTGTTGAAGCCTCTCCGTTGCCATGCTGCCTCGAACGGGCCGCCCATGGGGGCAACACAACACACAGCATAACCTGCCTCATCAAGCCTCTTCGCCTTCCTGTCAAGGCCATCAACAGATCTGTCTTTCTCAGGGTCTGGCCAGTAGGGGTCGTTAATAATCTCGTCCAAATTGTCCATGTGTTCCAGTGGATAGGGAGTTGCAAACTCCAAGTAGGTCTCACCGGCTTTCCTGTGGAAGCCACATTCATCGATGTACGAATTATCAGGAAGGAGTTTCTGTGGTACGAAGGGTCTTGGGAACCTGATCGATACGGGTCTAAAGTCTATTCTGAATCTTCTATAGATCTTCTCATCTATGGGGGTTGTCCACCAGGACGTATAGTGGGTGCCGCCAGGCCAATAGTCGATCTCCTTGAAGAATATTGGTAGGTGCAAGAAGTGTTTTAGATTGAAGTATGATTGTTTCATCATGAAGGATAAGCATCCGCCAAGTTCAGCCGGGACTCGATCAGCCTCTTGGTGTTCAAGAATCTTCCATACACGTTCTCTCGGCGTGTAGCGCTCTCCAGGATAAATTATTGCCTTCTCTCCTCGTGATACTGTCTCCAAGGTGAAATCTCCAATTCGGCTAGCTCTACGTCCTGATTCATATAAAGCTTAATTGGTTTATGTTCACTGTAGAGCTCCCGAGTTGGGTTGCATTTGATGAGGCTGGCTGCCGCTACCTTTGTCGGCTTGGCATTACTTTCGCTGACACTGATCTCAGTCAACATACAGCCAGGCCTCTCCAAGTCTGCAGATGAGGCCGCAAGTTTCTCAACCTTGGCTCTCTCACAAACGAAGATCTATGATGGTGAGAACGCATCACTGATATTCTCCGTGAAGAACCCAAATGCTTCGGAGACACTGTTTTACGTCAGAGTGTTAAAGCACGAACGGATTGTCTTTGACGGCAAATCAAGTCCATTCGAGTGCACAAAAGGCGAGGATCCTAAACAGATGACTGCGGGACTTGGAACCTGGACCGGCCCCGAGACATACACACTGACCATCGAACTTCATTCATCGCCATCTGATACCCTCCACGACAGCAAGCACCTCTCGCTTACAGTAGTAAAGCTGACTGCGCAAGAGATTGTCTCCTCGCCGTCCAAGATCGTTTGGGGGTTAAATGATACTTTACCACTCAAGGTGAATTTCACCAATACTGGAAACGATGATATGCGAGATGCCGTAGTGACTGTGATGAGTTCGGATCTGAGAATAAGTCCGCTCAGCAGCGGCAATCTGGGAAATATCGCAAGCGGAGAGACCAAGTCACCATCCTTCACCCTCAGCTCATTAAACAAAAAAGACACTAAACCTGGACTTTACAGTCTCAATCTGAGACTATCATTCAATGACTTCAGAGGTACAGCTCACCACCAAGATCAAGTCTTAGACTTTAATATTGAGAGAATGAAAACAAGAGTGCTCCTGTCATACAGCCCCTCCAATCCAAAATATGGAGACATCATCAAGTTCAGAGTCGAATTATCAGACCAGACTGGGAAGAAACTCGCTGGTGAATTCGTAACGTTTGATGTCGGATCAACGACTTCAAGAAATGAGACCGCACAATCAGGCATAGCAGCCTACACCTACCCAGCGGGATTTGATGCTGGAAATCAAAGCCTGAGAGCGAGCTACAGTGGCTCAGAATACTACACGGACGCATCAGAGAACTTCAATGTAAGAATCGAAGCACTCGCAACCGTGCTTTTTGTTGAACCGGCAAAGGTACTGAACGCAACGATCCCGGCTCCCTTCAACGTAACACTTCTTGACGAAAGATCAAAACCCGTGACCAACCAATCCCTGAAGTGCGCAGTAGTGGCACAATCGGCCAATTTCTTCCAGACCGCTGAAACCGACTCCCAAGGCAAGGCGAACTTTGTCTTGAATCTAAACAGCTCGGGGAATGCCCAAATCACAATTTCATTCGCGGGATCACGTAACTATCTAAAAGGCACCAACTCTACATCAGTTAGAATAGATCCCGCAAGTACGCGACTTACGTTGAAGGGCAATCCCAGCATCGTTCTCTCTGGAAACACCGTTGATCTCGAGATTCTACTAAGAGACCTGTTGAATAGACCTGTTAGGAACGCAACAGCGATAGTTCTTTCTGACAAGAAAGCAGTCGGATCATTTACCACAGATCCAAGAGGCCTCGCGAAGGCAAGGTTTTCCCTCGATCCAGCCTTAGTCTATAAGACAACGAAGGCTCAGGTGAGTTTTGGTGGAGACCAAAGGTTCGCCCCAAGCATTGCAGAAATCGAGATAGTCAGCATCAATCCGACGGCTCTGCTGATTCTTATTGCTACAGTTTTGGGCGGTGCAGCCTCACTTCTTGTTTTTGCCGTGCGATCGAAACGGACTGAAAAGAAAGACATCCAACCTTCAGCGACAAAACCTGTATTGAGACCACAGAAATTGGAGTCATATTCAGCAGAAAAGCTATCAACCATAGACGAGGAACTATATGACTACATTGTGAAGAACTCAGGGATAATATCGTGGAGCAAGGCATCTCAGGATCTCGGGTACACTGTGGAGCAGTTGAAGGCATCAGCTGAGAGGTTGAGGAAATCGGGTAGACTTACGCCAGACTAGCGGTGCGCGCATTCAGTAGTAGCGCGGTTGTGGAACAGAGAGCCCGTAACATTGTGAACAAAACATCATGTCGAGGTACTGTCTGCCGCAAGCCTTGCATATCCGACGGCCGCACCTGCCACAGATGTACATTGCGGGAAGTTCACGATGGTAGCTACAGTTACCCATGGACGGGATCTTCATCGAGACAGTTCTTCGCTCAGCAATATTTGGTGCTGGCGAAAGCTGAGGCGTGCCTGTAGGGGCGATCACCCTGACTGCCGGGCTAGGCTTCGGCGCAGCCTGTACCGATATTGTTGGTGTGACTGTTGAAGGGTATGTAGTTGAGGGCATAGGATACATTGAGCTGCCACAGTCGTAGCAGAACTTTGCCCTTTTGGGATTAGCTTTACCACATTTGGTGCAAGTAGGCATTCCTGTCCTTCTCCTAGGTCAATTTTGCGACGGCTTCACCATATTCTCCTGACTTTCTTTTAAGAGTAACTAGGAGGAAGTCTCCCCTCTTCACCACATCTTTACCAATTGAATCTTCACTTAGCTTCGTCGTTAGCCCTCCTGACAACCTGAACAATTGGAAAACCTTTGAGGCTGGAAAGAGTCCTTTCAAGTATCTTTCTCGGCTTTCAGTCCTGCTGAATTCTTTCATAGGAATCTCGAGTCTCTTGACAGTCTCACTTGCCTCCCCGTGTTCTCCGCAAATCATGCAATTCTTGTTCTTCGTAAGCTGAAGAACCGAGTACTTGTTGTATCTTAGGTCCGCAATCCAGATCCCTTCTAGAGGCTTTCCTGTTTTCTCCGGCCATTTACCATCTCGCAAATACGCTTTGTACCCAAGTAGCACCTTTGCGGCTTCTTGAGTCTGGATTGATGAAACCAACGATATTGTTGTTGGCAAGGATGGGATCTTGGTTTCTTCAACTGGTGCGTCACACGGATTTCTTAATCCTACCAGTTTGCCGTATTGAGAACCGGATACAGGGCATAGTGGACATGGATTCTCTGGAGGTATGTATGATTGGACTCTGCACTGGTACCCTGCGATTCCGCTGTCTATCATGGGTATAAGATACCTTCTCGAGATGGATGACAGGAACACTCTGGAGGCGAAATTGTCGAGACCGCTGACTATAATATCTGAGTTCAAGAAGACGTCTGCAGGAAGTCTCTCAAGCCTTCCTTCGACCGCCGTGATGTCTAGGTAAGGGTATTTCAGGTGCAGCTTCTCAGCTAAAACCTTTGATTTGGGCTTGCCGAAATCCCTTCCGTCAAAAAAGAGCATGCGACTGAGATTTGAGATCTCGACTACATCATAGTCTACTATGGTGAGATGGTGGACTCCCAGCATGGCAAGGTTCTTTGCTGTCTCATTACCTATGGCGCCGGCTCCTGCTATCAGTACTCTCGAATTCGCCAGTCTGGCTTGACCTTCTTCACCCCAGAGGATCATCTGGCGTGACCAAAAGTAATCGACCTCTAGTTTCTTCGATCCAAGCTTGAGGCGGGAGAGCCGGGAGGTCTCTCTTAGAGGCCTTCCGTCCAATAGTAGTCTTGTGAGGGATCCTTCAAGGCTCAGCTTGGCGCAGATTACTTTCTTCAGTCTCGCTACGGTGATGTCGGGTGAAACATCAACCTCTATCTCTCTTACCGACGGGATTCTTGCAGAAACCTTCAATACTCGGCCTTCAGAATGTCAAGGCCTGGAAGGCCTGAGAATAGTAAACTTCACTATGTCTTTCTGATCAGGTTGCCTTGTAGCCGCTGGGATCGGTATGATGTTGAACCTAACTGTATCTGCTTCGGAGGCTCTCTTTGGCTTCTTATTCATCGTTGGAAAGCCGTATTCACTACAGATCTTAGCTGCTTCCAAGCATTTTGGATTGTTAAAGACGTTGTCTGGATTGGGGTCGGATAGCAGGTAGTACATTGAGTTTACTACAGAAATGAGTTTCAGATTTGGCTTCCAATTGTCACCTAGAGTAGATACACAAACGGCGCCCGGAACAGCCGTCACTATGTTGGGGTGTGAGATTTCTGTAAGCCAGGTCACCACAGGCGGCTTCACTGGATATTCTTCTGGCAATTCAAGTCGGAATCTCTGCCATTCGACGTATTCTGTGAAGGGCCAGATCTTTCTATCAGCTAGTTTCTTGACTTCACCTTTCTCGCATCTTAGCATGCCTTCATAGGTTGTTGGTGGATCATTCAGCGCTGTGACCGTCGGGAACTGATGGTTTAAAAAATCTTTTTCTTTGAGTAATTGGGGAATATTCAAAACTCAACCGCCGATTATGTTGTACGGCATAAGGGCCAATTGAGCATTCTCCGGGATTCCTGCTGCTCCTACTGTGATGCTGTCATCAAGTACGACTCCACCGTACATCAAGGACACTGTAGATTGGTCGATCCCAAAAGACACGCATACCTGTTGTTTGATCTCGCTGATAGTGTGATCCGGAAGAACCTCTATCTCTGCAAGCCCAGACTGAGGTCCGATCGGTGCTTGGATGAAGAGTTTCATAAGAGACACTCACCTCCAAACTGAGTTAGTGTCACAAACATAAGTCTTGTCATTATTATCAAGGCCTGACTACTAATGTTACTGTTGCGGTGTGTGTCAAGACACCGTCCGTGGCTGAGACCGCTAAGGTGTACGGCGGGGTTATCGAGAGAGCCGACAGTAGGTTTGTCGAAACCACCAGCGTAACGTTTTGAAGTGTCCCCCCAAGGCCAGTCTTGTTATGGTATGTACCAAATGTGTATTTGATTCCTGTTGGCAGACCGGACACTGACAGCGTGATACCGCCGATGTAGCCATTCTTTGCATTCAAAGTCACCGTGTAGGACGCCGCTGCACCGCGCCGAATGTCAGCAAAGGTAGGTGTGATTAAGATGTCGAAGTCACGTGGTGGATTAACCTTAAGGTTTAGTGAACGTGTGTGCGTCAGGTTACCACTCGATGCACTGAGAGCAGCAGTGTAGGTTCCTGCGGGCGCCGAAGTTGTTGAGGAGAGAGTCAGACTAGACGTTACTATGCCATTTGCTGGGGGACTTAATGAGACGGGATTGAATGAAGCTGTCACTCCTGAAGGCAACCCTGACATCGATAAAGAGACGCTGGAACCAAAACCGCCTAAAGACCCCACAGTGATGGTTGTGGTGTTGCCTCCTCCGGCAGATAGTACCAAGCCGGGGACTTGCGCGGACATATTGAAGTCTTTGACTTGGACTAAGTAGCCGACAGTATTTGCTGAGGCCCCCAATGCGTTTACAGCTTCAATGTAGTAGGCTATGCTTGAGGTCACCTCACTTCCTGGAATGACAGCGAGATAGGGATTGGAAGCATTTGGGGTTACTGTCATTGACTTGGTTTTCCACAACGCATTTTTGACGAGGTTATAATGTAGGGTGACATTCTGAACCCAGCTGCCTCCACCAAATACTGTTGCGTTGAGACTGACAGGACTATTAGCTACACCCGTTGAGACCGGAGTGTGGTTAATGCTTGGCGGTCGATAAATGAACTGCACTATTAGAGCTATTGAGGTCAACAGGAGACCTGCGAAAAGAAGTACAAGCAATATGATCCTAAGTGGTTGCCTTGCTGGTCTCGGTGGTCTTGGATAGTATACAGGGACAGGTCTGGGTCTCGGTGCGGGATAGTAAGCTTTCGGATTGAGCACTACGTAACACCAGTCTGTTTTTCTAGTGTCTGTGTCTTGTCATTCATCTCGTTCGATGCTGGACAGCGAAGTACTTACGCTGTTGTAGATCTCTTCTTGGCTCAAGAGTATGCTGAGACGGTAACGTAAGGCACTCTGACGCCTCCAGAGACTTATGGGTAGAGGTAAAAAAGGGTGTGGTGGGGCTACTTTCCTAGTATTCCTAGTATTCCGCCCACCATTCCGAGTACTAACGCAACTATGCCTGCCGTGATGGCCGCGTAGACTTGCAGTGTTGGTACCACTATCAGTAATGCAATGTAGATGTTGGCTAGGGAGAAGACGAAGGCTATGATTCCTCCGAGTGTCGTGTATCCCAGTCGTATTAGAAATGCTCCAAGTATTACCACTAGTCCTAGTAGTAACCCTACTCCCAGGAAGGCAATTACGTAGGGAGATAGCCATGCTGGCACTATTGGCAGGTTTAGGTATAGTACTGCTGTAGCAGTCGCACCGGCAATTATTGAGACTATGCCCGCTATCAATGATAGTAGGAATCCCCATAGAGCCGTTGACCTTGGCGGAAGGAACGGAATCGGAAAACCTCCCGGTGGACCCATGCCCATTGGTTGACCCATACCCATTGGTGGACCCATGCCCATTGGTGGACCCATGCCCATTGGTGGACCCATGCCCATTGGTGGACCCATTGGAGGTGCCATTGTTGGTACTGGAGCGGGGGCGGCGTATTGCGGATAGCCAACTTGCGGATAAGCAGTTGGATACCCTTGTGGGTAGGCTGGTTGATATTGTGGAACTGGTATTGGGACTATTCCTGCGTAGCATTGTGGACATAAACTCAGATCACCATAGAGGCGGTTGTCGTCTCTGCAGATTGCCCTTCCACATCGACTGCAGATGTATTGTGCCGGAAGATTCGGGTGATAGTAGCACATACCTGGTGATGGAACTCTGTATGGTACTGATGGGGCAGTAGGTCTCACTACCTTCACTGATGGAATTGGCTTCATAGCTGGACCAATGAATGATGTACCACAGCTTGAGCAGAACGTTGCGTCGTCTCTGTTGGCAGCGCCACATTTCGGACATTGCTTAACCATTCTTCTATTTTCCTCCGAATTGAACTACAATTTTATACTCTAACCTGAAGTTGGACACTTAAACCTTTCCAAAATGAACAGAGCGCTGAAAAATTCGTCGTAACTCAGCATCTTTGGATTATAATATCTAACATGTTGTATAGCTCAAGAATGGCCTTAAGAAAGCCCCCAACGAATGCGGGCCATCCTGAGTAATTCATATAGCCGTGAGTTTGCAGCTATCTAGTCGAGCCCCGGTAGCTCAGCCTGGTCAGATGCCCATGAAGGCACTGGAAAGCGTTGGCTTGGTAAGAAACTCTGAAGAGTCAAAGGTCACGGGTTCAAAGCCCGTCCGGGGCTCCAACGTCTCATCCTCATCAACAGCCAGGCTCTAATCTGTCATGCGGAGATCAATTGCAGTGAGCACGTATTAGCTCGACGTTTCCATGATAAGACTATAATTCTCATCTTACAGTTTCTCAAAGGATAGTGAAGGGAGAGGACTGAAGTAACAACCTATGATCTTGTCGTGGTTGGTGCGGGTCCAGCAGGATGCGAAGTTGCACGCAAAGTGGCGGAGAAAGGATTCAAGACCTTACTCTGCGAGGAACATGAAACAGTTGGAAAACCTTGCCACTGCACAGGCAAATTAACTGCACACGCGTTCCAAGACTTCGACCTACCAAGGGAGACGATACTCAACGCAGTGAAGGGCGCGGTCATTCACTCTCCGACAGGCAACAGACTATCGATCTGTAAGAGAGAAGTTGACTCTTACATCATTGATCGCGAGCTCTTTGATTTACGATTGGCTGAAATGGCCTGCTCATCAGGTTCTGAGCTTCTTACACTAACCAGAGTGCAAGACCTAATCAGAGGCCCGAACGGCCTCCTGACTTTGAAAGCCAGACGAAAGGGTGAGACGACAGAACTGAGATCGAGATTGGTTATCGATGCTGAGGGCGCACGACCTATCTTGCCTGAAAAGCTTGGTTTGAGAAGTAAAAGTGAATTTCTAGTCGGAATCCAATACGAGATGATAGATGTCGAACTTGAATCTCAAGACTGCGTGGAGTTGTATTTGGGAACGGAAGTCGCGCCGGGCTTCTTCGCTTGGGTTGTACCATTTGGAGAGCAGAAGGCCAGAGTCGGGCTATGCGTTCGATATGGGAAAGCTACCAGACCTCTGCACTATTACCTTGGGAATTTCCTGAATCAATTGAAGGATTCTGGAAAGATCAAAAACCGAGAAGTTCTGAAGACATACGTTGGTCTTGAGCCAGTGAGCGGCCCGGTTACCCCTTCCTATGCTGACAACATGATCGTAGTGGGGGACTCTGCTGGTCAAGTCAAGTCTACTTCGGGGGGAGGGATATATTTTGGACTTAAAGCTGCTGAGATCGCTGCAAGAACCTCGATTGAATGTCTGGAGAACGATGATATGAGCAAAAGAGCGCTCGGAAAATATGAAGCTGATTGGAAAGAGACAATCGGTCAGGAATTGAAACTGACTGCCATCATGCGAAGGTTACTGGACCGGCTTGGCGATTCTGAATTAGACCGATTGTTGCAGATAATGTCTCAAGACGACATCAGAAAAGCCATAGAAATGTGGGGTGACACGGCGTACCAATCGAGGCTTCTTAGGCCGGTTCTTCCAAGGTTTCTTAAGAAATGTATAGAGACCCCGTCCGACATGATCCTCTTGGCAAGACTGCTTTCTTGTGGGTTCTTGAGCCTTCTGACTTGACTCAGCTCGTAGCTGAGAAATCAGCTTCGATTCTTGGGATTCAGAAGTGATATATATTCTTGAGCCGTTGTTGCCATTTGTGGCTGACCTTGAAAGGAATAGATGACCCAGTTAAGGCTGCTTGCTTAAAAGCAGCTGAGCTTGTCGAGGATGGTTTCCTGATCGGCCTTGGAAGCGGGAGGACGGTGGCGGAAGCTCTCAAAATCGTCGGGGAAAGAATCCGAAAAGAAAGACTGGATCTGACTTTCATAGCATCATCGTATCAAATCGAGTTTCTGTCAAGACAACTTGGACTCAAGCTTGTCACTATTGATCCGGATCGTTTTCCAAATCTCGCGTTGGACGGTGCAGATCAAGTTGAGGTGGGGACTTTGAACATGATTAAGGGTGGCGGCGCAGCTTTAGCTAGAGAGAAGATCATCGACTCGAACTCTAAGAAAGTAGCCATCATAATCAGTGATAATAAGTTGGTTGAGAAGCTGGGCGTAGGCAGAGCGGTTCCTGTAGAAGTTCTACCCTTCGGTGTTAGCTCAGTTATCAGCAGAATCAGCAGGCTAGGGGGGCGGTCCACATTGAGGGAAGGCCAAGGAAAACTTGGACCGACAATTACGGACAATGGTAACATGATAATCGACGTAGAATTTGGTCCGATAGAGGATCCCGAGTCACTAGAAGAAAAGATCAAGGGGATACCTGGAGTGATAGAAGTGGGGATATTTACTGGGATTGCGGACCTTGTATACGTTGGAAAAAAGGATGGCTCCATAGAAGTTCTCGATCATGTGTAGAACTGAGATCTTCAACGATCAAGCAAGAGTGCCGGGGACGGGAGTTTCGGCTTGTTGCAGTCGAACCCGCGGCCTCTGGATATCTCCAGAGAGACTCAGACAACTTTATGAGTCCAGCGCTTGAACCTGCCCATCTGGGCATCTAACCACAGCTGAGCCACCCCGGCACGACTGAATGATACACCGACACATAAAAAAGTTTGACATAACGATTCCGAAAGACCCAAAAGCGCGATAGCGCCGAGAAAGGCAGAATATAATAGGTACATGACAAAATGAAGTAGTGAAAGTGCCCCGGTAGCTCAGCCTGGTCAGAGCGACGGCTTTGTAAGCCGTAAGTCCTGGGACCGAAGCCCAGCCGGGGCTCCACCATCTCGAGTTGACCTTCGGAGACGACACCAACTTTCAGTTTGAGCTTCTAGTGACTGGTTCTTATGTCAACATTATCTATGAGCCACGCAGCTATTATGTGAGAAGAACTCTTGCTGAGGGTAGTTACCAGCACGGGATGAGGTTTCGCCTTTGCGATACATTGACTTTGTTAACATAGGCTACAGCCCTAAAGAGGATGAGGTTATATGCGTTTTCCGAATTGAACCTCTGGGCATCACCATAAAGGAGGCTGCCGGAGGAGTTGCTGCCGAGAGTTCCATTGGAACTTGGACAGAGCTTTCCACAATGAAATCCTACGTTGAAGAACTCCATGCTACGGTGTTCTACTTAGAAAAAGGTCTGGCCAAGATCGCATATCCGATTGAACTATTCGAGTCCGGAAATATGCCTAACATACTCAGCAGCTTGGCAGGGAACGTATTCGGTCTGAAAGCACTCAAGAACCTGCGCCTTGAAGACATTCACTTTCCACAGAGGCTTGCTAAGACCTTCAAAGGTCCGAAATACGGAATATCGGGAATTAGAGAGATACTGAATGTTCGTGAAAGGCCCCTTTTAGGAACAATAATTAAACCCAAGTTGGGATTGGGAACACGAGATCATGCCGAAGTTGCCTACGAGGCATGGGCTGGAGGCTGTGACATAGTCAAGGATGATGAGAACCTGAGCAGCCAGACATTCAACCCCTTTGAAGATAGAGCTGTAAAGACATTGGACATGAGAGACAGAGCTGAAGATGAGACTGGAGAAAAGAAAGTCTACATGATAAACGTGACCGCTGAGACTGAGGAGATGCTCAGGAGGGCTGCCTTTGTGGAAGAACAGGGTGGGGAATACGTAATGGTAGACATACTAACATGTGGCTGGTCAGCAATCCAAACCCTCCGGAAACATGATCTTAGTCTTGTAATTCATGCTCACCGTGCTGGACATGCAGCATTCACTAGAAACCCTAGGCATGGGATTTCTATGCGAGTAATATCTAGAGTAGCTCGGCTATTAGGACTCGACCAGCTGCACGTTGGCGCAGTGGTTGGAAAGATGGCTGAGAAAAAGATTGAGGTTCTTGATAATTGTGAGATACTAAGGGGAGAGATGTACGGTTTGAGGCCTACGCTGCCAGTAGCTTCCGGCGGTCTTCACCCTGGACTTGTACCATCTCTGGTGTCAATATTCGGCAACGACTTTGTTATCCAAGCAGGGGGAGGAATACACGGGCATCCTAAAGGAACGGTCTCTGGTGCAAAAGCCATGAGGCAAGCACTCGATGCCACTATGGAGGATATCCCCTTGAAAGAGTACGCAAAGTCACACGCAGAGCTGAATGCTGCACTAAGGCTCTGGAAATAAAGGCTGAAGGGCCCTATCTTTCCAGAACGAAGCGTTCCCTTGGGAGTTTCATTTCTTTGATGTGACTGAGAGTCATCTCCATCTGATGACCGACAATTACCGGGCTCTCTTCATTCAGCATGGAACATGCATCCTCGAGCTTCCCAGCCTTTTCCGCGTACATTGTGAAGAGCTTTTCTCCTCTGCTGACTCTTTCTCCCACTTTCTTGTGAAGCAGGATTCCTGCCCCTCTGTCTTTGGGTGACCCAGCACGCCTTGCAGTATCTACCAGCCTTGAGTTATGTATCCAGAGGACGACGCCTGAGTCCTCTGCTATTAAGTCGAATGAGTGGGTGCCGACTGGTATTTCGTCAGGCTTGATTTTTGGGTCTCCGCCCTGCTCCCCGATTATTTCCCGAAGCTTCTTCTCTGCTTTTCCTGATCTTAGGGACTCCATTGCGAGGGCTTGACCGTTCGACCTTCCAGTCATTTCCAGAAGCATACCCGCAATGTCTGTTGCTTTGTCGATGAGATCTCGATCAAGCTTCAGGTTCATAAGGTTCTCAAGGGCTTCCTTAGCCTCCAGAGCAGGACCTATGGCGTGACCGATCGGCTGTTCAGCGTAAGTCACAGCACATTCGATGGTCATATCAAGTCTTTTTCCCAATTCGATGAAGTCCTGGGCTAGGAGTTGAGCCTCGCTAATGGTCTTGACCTTCATCTCGGCTCCGGTAGGCATGTCGATGACAACATATTTTGAGCCGACAGCTTTCTTCTTGCTGATTATCGACGGTAGAAGGAGAGGATCAATTGAGAGTGGATACTCAACTTGAACGAATATGTCATCGGCGGGCGCAAGCTGAAGGGCCCCACCCCAAACTATGCAGCCATTAGTCTTGTGTATAACCCTCTTCATCTCTGATATCTCAAGATTCACAGGCATGAAGACTTCGGCCCTATCTGCAGTTCCCGCTGCCGATGTTATGGCCCTAGAGGAGCTCTTGGGAATGGTCAGTCCGCAGGCCGCGACTATAGGAACAACGATTAGAGTTGTCTTGTCACCAGGCACCCCTCCTATGGAGTGTTTGTCAACAATCAGCTTCTTGTCTAGTTTTAGGCTCTTACCTGTTTCAACCATTGCTAAGGACAGGCTTGTGGCCTCGTCGATATCGAGCGCGAAATAGTGAAGTGAGGTCACGAATGCGGTTATCTCAACTTCGCTGAGCTCGCCATTGACAATGTCTTTTATTATTTCATCAATCTCTGGCCGAGTTAGTTTTCGCCCCTTAAGCCTGGTTTTGATGTGGCTTAGTGAATTTGGTGGACTTGAGATTTCGACGTCAACTTCATCTTCCTCCTGAAGTCGTAGACATGACTGGACCTCATCGTATATTCCTACGTAGCCCTTAGGAACCATGCGAGAAGTGGTGTTCACTATTGCGGTAGATTCTTGTTTGTTCTTCTTGATCTTTATTCTTCCGAGACTGCGGACGCCAAGCTCTTCAGCATCATCAGTGTTGAGAACTACGATCCATTTGCCACCTGCATCAAGGTGGAGTATTCTTGCTTTTAGTTTCATTCGATAGTCCCTTTCACGCAACTATGCCTTTGAATTTTCAATTACTTCTTCCGCTAAGCGGCACAGATTACTCTTTGGTAGCATTGTATGTTTGGTATTCGGAGAGTTCGCTTGGTTGAATCGTTCCGAAGAGTTCATGGATGATCATGATAGCACCTTGAGGTGGAATGATGCCCCTCTCGGTGACAATTAGATCTATGTATTCTGGCGGGGTAACATCGAAAGCGGGATTTCTCACAGAGATCTTTGGATAGCTCTTCAGAAAAGAATTGGGGACGACTTCAGCTGCATTGCGCTCCTCTATTGTAACCAGGTTCCCTATTGCAGTTTCTGGACTGAACTTGTAGGTCTCTGAGGCTACAATGAATTGGGTCCGGGCTTCGTGGGCTAAGGATGCTATTGTAGCCGTACCTATCTTATTAACAAGAGCTCCGTTAGCCGTTATTGCATCTGCGCCAACAATAACTTTGTCGACTTCGTTCATAAAGTATCGTGCTGCTCCATCAACTATAATGGTCACAGGAATTCCATCATTTGCAAGTAGGGCTGCGGTCTTTCGACCTTGAAATCTAGGCCTGGTTTCAGTGACAAAGACTGAGAACTTCTTCCCGTCTTTCCAAGCCCTCCTCATAACCGCCGCTGCAGCATTGCTTTGGCAGTGAGTCATCAATACATCTCCGCTTTGTATTCTTCTGGAACCAATTTCGCCAATCCTCTCAACTGCTTGGCCAGACTCTCTGATGAAGTCTTTTGCAGAAGTCACAGCCACTGATCTAAGTTCCTCCAAACTGGCGCCCTCTTGTCTTGCCTTGTTGACCCTGTGCATCAGGTAACGTATGCTGTTTGCCAATGAGACAGCAGTTGGTCTTGTGGAAAGAAGCCTTTTCGAGGCAGCCCTCAGATCTTGTATGAAAGCCTCTTCCTCTTTCGCTTTCGATTCTTCAGCAACAGTCTGCAAAGCAAGAACTGCATACCGCGCTATCTTCCCAGCACCTCGAATCCTCATATTTTCAATGTTTGAGGCGATCTTTTTCAATTGCACTTGGGACTTCATCGGTCGTCGCCATCGTAAGAAGCTTGATCTTCGTCATCAATAACTCTTTCACCATTCTATTGGCCATGCTCGTTCTTTGTCGTGCGCTTGAATGCATCTTTTTTTCGAATTTCTCGCGCGCTTCCGATAGCAAACCATTAAATCTGCATTCAGTAAACAGTCGTTGGGATGTTAATTTGACCGAAGCTTCACCTGCTGACAAAGAGGTGAAGGTACAGGTTCGCTTTCGCATTGAGCCCTTTGATATTGGAATTGAATCCAATAGCAAGGAATCCGAAGCCGGTGCCACTGTTGCTTCACTGATAAATACCCTTCAGACCATACAGGAGCGGATAATATTGGCAATATCATCAAGAGATACTCCCAAGCTCAATAGCGAGATGAGGCCTGTCCCAGAAGATACTGATTCTCTTGAAAAAGTGGCCGCCAGACTGAGAATCGATAGTGGAGAACTCGCGAAGATGTTTTACATAGCGCGCAAGCGCCTATACCACGAATAAGGTCAACTATTGGAGACTTTCTCAATAGCTCTGAGCGGGGCGAGCTGTTGCCAAAGAATCGTTAGGCACACCATTGGCGACAGATATCTATCTCTCAGACCATTTCTTGACAGGATATAATACTGGTTTGGTACGGTCACCCATAGGCCATATGATTACTTTCTCATCCTTCTGCCACTGAATCACACACATTGTATGGCCGGTCTGCCATCCTGTAACTGGATCCACTTTGTGTTTCCCGAAGAAGGTTGTCATCTCCATCTCGCCCGCTACCTTTCTGATCTCATCAGAATTCAACGGATCCTTGCATAGTTCCATACATCTTTGCAGTACGAGGCCCTGTTGGTATCCTGTCGCTGACTGGTAGTCCGGGCTGTCGCGGAATTCATTTTCGTATGCTTTTATGAATTGGTCGTTTGTCGGTCCAAACTCAGGCTGGTAAACGACATCCTTTTCCCATTGGCTGTAGCTGATGAAACCCTCAGCTTGCTTTCCAAGCAGCTCATGGAACTTGTTGAGTATGGCTGCACCTCCTGCCATGCAAAGCTTAGGCATAAAATTCAGATCTTTCATCTGTTTTACAATCAGCATCGTATCGGTGAAGACTGCGACATTGATGTATATTGTTGGGTTGGCTGACTTCACCTTCGTAAGTAGTGGTGAGAGGTCTGTTGCGCTACTGCTATAGGATTCGTAGAAGATGACATTGAATCCTTTCTGTTTCGCGTATTGATAGCCATAGCTTCCTGCTGTTCCACGAAAGGCATCGTCACCATGGGTGATCGCGATATTCTTAGCCTCAGGGTCTATGGGTACGATTCTCTCCCATATCATATCCAGAATTGAGGCCAAGTAATTTGAGCCGTTAGTGATCACATGTACGACGTACTTCCAGTCCCTGAAGTCTTTAGGGTTGAAGGTGGATGTGCCGTAAATCTCGAACTTCTTGTATCTCTCAACGATCGGTACTGTGGCCATTCCTAGAGGACCATAGGCTGGGCCGAAGAGAAAGTCCACCTTGTCATCGTTGATCAGTTTCTCATAGAGCCTTCCCACATTCTCAGGCTTCTCCTCATCATTGTAAAGTACTAGTTCGACTTCGTATGTGTTGCCGTCTCCCACTTTGATGCCGCCTGCTTCGTTAACATGCTTTGCCCAGAGCTTGTTGCCGTTTCCCTCACTCTGTCCAACAATAGCGTCAGGGCCTGTGAAAGGCTTGCTTCCACCTATTTTGACCTTTGACTTCTTTCCGCCTGATGTTGAAGTGGGTGTCGTTACGGTAGGGCGTGGTTGAGTCGAAGGCTCGTATTTTGTCATTCCATAGTATCCGGCAGATGCTGCTGCACCTGCTATTACAGCGGCACCAGCATACTTCAAGAAATTGCGTCTTGAGTGTGGTTTCTCTGCCATTTGCTTCAGCCTACGCGCGCGCTAGACATGCCAAATCAAAATTCAATTCAGAACGGTTCTATAAGTAGGTTTCCTGGGTAGACCTAGGGCGTGCATCACTCACAATCGGTACTTTTTTCTATGAGTCGCTCACGATGTACGAAACGTTGGTTCGACCTAATCGGCAAAACGAAGGTTAACCGGCGTCGGGGTCGTGGGCTAGTCTGGTCTACGCTACGCGGCTTGGGAAAGCTTTAAAGGCTTCAGGAACCCGCGAGGTCGTGGGTTCAAATCCCACCGACCCCACCAATTGATTTTGGCTTACATACAGCAAAGAGATAGGGTAATATACACGAGATCTTCATCATTCATATGAATAATTATTCATATGAGTTGTAAGATATGAAGAGGGGCCTGGCCTATACCTGCTACGGATTCTTCTCAACACTTGCCAGTCCAACCAGATTAGCGATAATGGAGAAACTCAGATCAAGACCGATGAATGTCACTACCCTAGTCGGTCTTTTAGGTCAAGAACAGAGCATGATAAGCCACAATCTGAAGCCACTTGAACGCTGCGCCCTTGTCCACTCGGAGAGAAGGGGCAAGGAGAAGATCTACAGTCTAAACTCAGATACTATGGAGAAGATATTCAAGACTGTCGAGAACCACGCAGAGAAGTTCTGTCCAGCGAGGAGGAAATGCGCCAACTCGAATTAATTTACACTCATGTGCAAATGGAGTAATTGAATATGTTTTGTTATCAATGTGAACAAACAGCCGAAGGTAAAGGTTGCACAAAATATGGAGTCTGCGGCAAATCTCCAGAAGTCTCAGCTCTCCAAGACCTGTTAGTTTATGCGGTGAAGGGCTTGTCCCTTTACGCTCTTGAAGGGAGAAAAGTCAAGGTCAACGACGCCGATATCAACAGATTCGTCTCCAAAGCGATGTTCGCAACCCTAACCAATGTAAATTTTGACCCACAGAGGATTAAATCGCTTATTGAGGATACAGTCCGGCATAGGGAAACACTCAGAAAAAAGATTAGGGCGGCTGGAGGCAAGGCGGATATCTCCGAAGGCCCAGCCACCTTCACTCCCGAGAATACAATTGAAGGTTTGATCAAACAAGGCGAGAAGAGCGGAATCTGGATAGACCCAAACCTTAACCCTGACGTCAACTCATTAATTTCGACCCTGATCTACGGAATCAAAGGCATTGCTGCCTACGCAGACCACGCAGCCATCCTCGGCAAAGAAGACGACACAATCTACCAATTTATCCAAGAGGGCTTGGTCGCTACACTGAACCAGAAAGCGACACTTGAGGAAATGGTTGGCTCAGTAATGAAAGCAGGGCAGATTAACCTTCGTGCGATGGAGCTCTTAGATGCAGCACACACAGGTACCTACGGCGACCCCATTCCTACAAAAGTCCCGCTTGGTACAAAGAAAGGAAAGGCAATTCTTGTATCAGGACACGATCTTGCAGATTTGGAACTGATCCTGAAACAAACCCAAGGAAAAGGAATATGCGTCTACACTCACGGTGAGATGCTTCCGGCTCACGGTTATCCAGGCTTAAAGAAATACCCACATTTCTACGGTCATTATGGCACAGCATGGCAAAACCAGAGACGAGAGTTCGCGGAATTCCCAGGAGCTATTGTCATGACGACTAACTGCATTCAACAGCCGCAAGACTCGTACAAAGGCAACATCTTCACCACTGGCATGGTAGGCTGGTCTGGAGTTTCCCACATTGAGAAAAAGGACTTCACACCGGTTATAAGAAAGGCTTTGGAAATGCAGGGTTTTGCCTCTGACACAGACAAGGGCCATGTCACGGTAGGCTTCGGACACAGCACAGTGATGGGAGTCAGCGGCAAAGTCATCGAGCTCGTTAAGGCTGGAAAAATAAAACACTTCTTCCTTGTGGGTGGCTGCGACGGATCCAAACCAGCGCGAAACTATTACACTGAGTTCGTTGAGAAGGTACCTAAAGACTCAGTCGTACTGACTCTAGCCTGCGGCAAATTCAAGTTCTTTGACAAGCAACTTGGAGATATTGAAGGAATTCCTAGACTCATGGATGTTGGACAATGTAATGACGCCTACTCAGCTATACAGATAGCACAAGGCCTGTCCCAAGCATTCAATGTTGGAGTAAATGACCTTCCTCTTAGCTTGATATTAAGCTGGTATGAACAGAAAGCAGTATCAATACTTCTAACACTGCTCAGTCTGGGCATCAGGAATATTCGTATCGGCCCAAGCCTCCCAGCATTCCTTACACCAAACGTTCTGGACTACTTAGTGAAGAACTTCAATATTATGCCAATAACTACGCCTGATCAAGATCTCAAAGCGATACTGGGCAGTTAGCAACGCGCGCGCGTGACTGAAACCCGCCAATCGGATCAATATTCAGGGATAACATTTCATTTACAAATGGTTTCGTATGCCTTTCTTATCCCATTCTCAAGCCTGATGTCCAAGCCAAGCTCTTCCATAGTCAAGCCTAACGTGGCCACTAGTTTTAGGACATAATCAGGCGATAGCTGTAGTTCGTTTATTGTGCCGAGCTGGAAGCATTCGGGCCTATAAGGTGAGGCCAGCAGAGACAGATTGTATTTTTCGCCCATGATCTTCTCTACTTCTTCTGCTTTGACCTTTGGAGGATATTTGAAGGTCGTCACAACACTGCTGCAGAACTTGTTCGATGAAGTGCAGCCGTCGCATTTACTGCAGTCAGGAAAGATCTCCAGACCCATTCCCATAAGTCCAGACCTTAAGGCTCCGGCAGCTACTTCGTGCATTTGGAATACACGATCAAGACCTTTGGCCAGCATCCACTCCAAAGTCGACCTTACAGCGTGAATCACCAGTGTAGGCATAGGCGGTTCACATTCCATCTTCAGCTGCTCCTTCCAAGGAGCCAGATCATGATAAGAACCAAAGATCGGAGTTTTTCGATCCTCGATGGCTTTCCAACCTTTCCCACTTACAGTTACGAATGCCAAGCCCACTGGTGCTGTCAGGCATTTGTGCGAACCTGAGAAACAGAAGTCAATTCCCCAATCATCAACCTTGACCTCCATTCCGCCCAGTGAGGTTGCACAGTCAACAACGTAGAGCGCATCAGAGTTCTTCTTTACAATCTTGCCAATCTCCGAAATATGATTGGCTATGCCTGTGTCGGTCTCCACATGAACAACCGCCACAGCCTTAATATCCGAGTGCTCTTCCAGAAGCGCTTTGACCTTTTCCGGATCAATTGGGAGTCGGGGATCTTGCTCGTAGACTATTGGCTCCCCTCGGTAAGACTTCACAACTCTCGGGAAATGGTCTCCCCAATACCCATTTGTCAGGGTGAGAACCTTGTCTCCAGGCTCAACCAAATTGCCCATTATTACATCGAAGGCGATCCTTATGGATCCTGTGACCCCCACCAGTCTGTTCCTAGTCTGAAAAACTCTCTGAAGTAATTCCTGAGTCTCACCCCAATACTGATGAAACTCCTTTGTGTGAAGGTTGAAACGCCTAGTCATTGATCTGAGCGTCTTGACATCTGTGTCCGAGATGCCTGTTCCAGTGTTTGTGTACCTATCCAGAAAATGATCATTCATGGACATCATCCTTACAAGAACATATGATTAATAGATATTAGTTTAGACCCATCGTGTTGAGGTTCAACCTTGAGAATTTGCAGAATCAGAATATATGAGGTGAACCTTGACTTCACTCAACCAGCCAGCATATCATATAAGACTTGGACCCGAGTGAACAATCTCCTAACAATAGTCGATACTGACGATGGCTTATCAGGGTACGGCGAGGCGGCCCCATTCAAACCCATAACTGGTGACAGCCTGGGTGATTCACTACGGTTTCTGTACTCTGCTGCGAAGAGACTGATTGGGGAAAAACTTTCGAGCCAGGAGGAAATTCGACCAATTCTTGACAAGGTCTCGGGGGATCTGGGATTCTTCAGTTCAACAGGAATGGCCGCTCTGGAATCTTCCTGCTATGACATAGCTGGTAAGATGCTTGGGAAACCAATCTACAGGCTCCTCGGTTCAAGTGAGCCGAAGCTTTCCCCGAACACCGTCACAATATACCTTGGAGCAACAGAAGACATCACAGATAGGACTAGAGATTTGCTTGCTCGATACTCTGAGCATGGTCTTAGCAGAATAAAATTGAAGCTCTCAGGAGATCCAGAGCCGGATCTCCATAGAGTGCTGTCAGTTGCTAAGGTCCACACCGGTCTGATAACGCTGGATGCAAATCAAGCCTACCCAAATCCCGACATGGCAATTGACCTCTTCAACCGTATCCACGATAGACTCAGCTCACAAGTAGCACTGGTGGAAGAGCCTTGTCCGAAAAGAGATCTCCGAAAGCTGAAAAAGGTCACCGACAACTCACGAATTCCGACCTTCGCAGATGAGTCCGCAGCAACGCTTGACGACATCAAGAGGATAGTTGAGGACAAAGCTGCCAACGGCATCAATCTAAAACTGCAGAAGGTTGGCGGCATAACCAGAGGATTGGAAGCTGTAAGATTAGCCTCCATGAGCAATATTGAGGTCATGGTCGGCTGCATGATGGAGGGAGGAACAAGCATAGCCTGCGGAACTAACTTCGCTACCGGGGTAGATCATATCTCATGCACCGACCTGGACACAGATTTGGAGCTAAGGAACGACGTAATCATTGAGGACTCAAAAACACTCTTCATACATGGTTCCAGAGTACCCTTGGATAGGCCTGGACTGGGAGTTGAACTTGGAAGACTGCCGAGTCCCATTTACACAATAGACTGAGCGCATAAATACGAAGCCATTCTTCTGAGACTTGATTCACAAACCGTATTAGCTTCAACAGAGTAAAATTAGGTAGCTGGAGCCAGTAAGATTGTCCAATGTTAATAGCCAAGATAGACTCGCTGACCTCATACACCGACTTGATGTCGCTTATGCTAAGGGCTTGATGAGTCCTGAGGAATACGGAGTCCTAAGGCAAGGACTCGAGCTTAGACTAGCACCATCAAAGACGCCTTCAAGAAAGAGGCGCCATTTCAAACTGACAGTGGCGACTATTGCGGCTGTTGCGATGGTGATTCTTGTAACAATCCCTCTTGTTCTCAGGTCCACTACCAGAGTTGAACTTGATATTACAGATGTGAAACTAGATCAAGGAACCTTAAGTATGTCCGTTAAGAACACGGGCACGGCAGATGCGCATAGTGTCGAAGTCAATTTACTCTACCCAAAGGGTAAGATCCCCATTAAGGTCCTCGACTTGCTCAAGCCTCAGGATTCGTTGAGTGTATCGAAGAAACTGGATATCGATCAACAGCAGCTGTACGGTCTTCAGTTCAATATTGTTGTGAGTTGCAGGGAAGGGTTTGCCAAATCTTATCCGTTCAAGCCCTAACCTACAATATTAGCCCGGCGTTTGCTTGAACCGTCTTAATGGAAAGCGCGCGCTAGCATTGATTGTATCCGAAGAGGTTCCTCGGTAATAAGTACAAAAAAGAAGAGGGGGCGCTCTTACTTATGCGCCAATCTGTCTTGAAACTCCGGCATGTCAGGTCTTTCTAAGTAGACGTTCAGAAAACGATATTCTTGGTCCACTCTTATTGTGACGTCATAGGTCTGGCTGTACCTAGCATAGCTTACGGTGACCTTGTATTCTCCGGGGGGCAAATAGACTCTGTAGTAGCCATACCCATTGGTAGTCGCAGTCTTTGTGAAGGTGCCATCAGCAGTGGTGACGGTTATCTTGGCCCAAGAGATCTTTTGTACGATATGGCTGATCTCCATGAGGACTTGACCGACCAGCCATCCTCCGTACTTTATGGGTTTTCCGCTGTAGCCTAGTGGGGGTGTGTATGCGACGGCGAATGTTGGAAGGCACACCGCTAGGTAGACGGTCAGCACCAAAACTACTGCCGGTAGGAGTCTTCTTTCCATTGCTCCACCTCAATAGGTGTATTGGACTGCGGGATCTAACATATTGTTTGTTGTACAGTAAGCTCAATAGCTAGGTCTAGGAAACTATACCCCACGTTGAACCTGCGCCAATCTTACCATCAGCGGCAGGCCATTGAGATTCCTAATTCTTCGAACATCATGACCAGTTGCCTCCTGGCAAGCTTGATCCCCAATCTAGGATAGCCCACGGACTTCTCTTGGCCAGGATCGAAGCCGGATGCCTTTCCCCAAAAGCCTTCTTTGAGATTTGGCAGGTTAGTCTTCTTACTTGAAGCTCATCATATATCCTAAGAGAATGAAGGTATTCGTGAAGAAGAATACTGTATACGAAGGATTTGATTTCAGTAAGGCTGACTCGGGCGGCGACAGCTCGATTGATTAGCGTCTTGTTCACTACAACAATGTTTGTACCTATCTTGTGAAAGGCCCCTATTTCGAGGGGCAGATCCCTCAGATACAATTCCAGCCCAGACCGCTCTAACCCTAGAGACTCCTTTACTGAGCTTCTAACCACTTCGAAGATGTCTTCAAAGTTATTGGCATCCTGAAGACTGATGGCATGGGAACCTATGCCCGAGTTTGAAGAACATCGAATGCCCGCAATAGTCGCCGGAATCTCTGAGCATCTTCCTGGAAGTAGAAGTGGTGAGTCTCTGAGCGTGCTCGGACCACCCCGCTAATTGTTCCTCTATTGAACGTATGCTTGAGCTGTTCTCTCCAAGTCCGGGATTATCTGGGGCAGATCCGGTCTACTCCTGTCAAGGAATCGTTCTATTCTCTTCTCGCCAAAGCCCTTAACGACGAACTCAGTAGCTGGATGTTTCTCTCCTAAGGTTCTCTCGGAGACTTGAAAGGAGAGTTCTCTGACTTCACGTTCATCCAAGTGCCCGAGCGAGTGCAGATATTCATGAAGCAGTATTGAGAATATGTATGAGTTTATCTCTCGAAAAGAGTTGCCTGACTTTATAACGGCATTCAGTAGTTTTCTATTCAAGACTATTGCGTTTGAGCCAACTTCATGAAACGCGCCAACTTGGTTTGGGAGGTCTGCGAGGACGAGCATAAGTCCCACTCGCGCTTCAGCAATGGTCTCTTTGACGGCCCTCTTGACCAGTGTAAAGATGTCGCTGAAGTCCTTGCTCTTATCGAGAGCTTCAACATATTTTGAAATAGTATTCATGTATTTTGCCGCTTCCGGGTTGTCTCACGATGTGAGACTGGATCCGGTCACTTTTTGTTACTTAAAGTAACAGGACCTACTTATGAACCTGCCCCCAGGTAACCCACTGCCATCACCCAGATGCCTTATCCGCGTGGTACGAGCTTCTAACAAGAGGCCCTGAGAACACATATTTGAAACCTAATCTCTCAGCCGCATTCCTGTAACGATCGAATACCTCAGGTCTGAGGTATTCTGCTACAGGAAAATGACGTTTGCTCGGCTGAAGATATTGACCGATCGTCACGATGTCGACTTTCACAGACCTGAGATCCTTCAGAGTTTCGAGAACTTCGTTTTCGAACTCACCGACACCCACCATCAAGGATGACTTGGTATAAACAGTCTGTGCAAGCATCTTGATGATTTCAAGAACCTTGAGTGAGGTTTCATAACTTGCCTTCGCATCTCTCAGTGCACTCTGTAACCTCTTTACCGTTTCAATATTATGTCCAATTATGTCGGGCTTGGAGTCTACGACCATCCTTAGGGATTCGAGGTCACTGTGGAAGTCCGGTATCAGGACTTCAACCTTGGAGGCAGGTGATCTCTTTTTGATCTCTCTCACACACTTTGCGAAGTGTTCAGCTCCTCCGTCAGGAAGATCGTCTCTATCAACGGAGGTGATCACTGCATGTTTTATTCCCAGATTCTTGACGGCTTCAGCAAGTCTGAAGGGTTCAGTAGAATCCAGGGGGCTCCCTGCCCTCGCGCTCTTGACTGCACAGAAGTGACAGGAACGTGTGCAGAGATCTCCTAGAATCATGAACGTAGCTGTTCTTCTTCCCCAGCATTCTGTTGAGTTTGGACAGTGAGCTTCTTCACAGACCGTATGAAGATTCATTGCTCGAAGAGTTCTCGCAACAACAAAGTAGTCATCAGATCTCCTGAACTGAACCTTAAGCCAAGCAGGTTTACGAGATTGGGGCCGGTCTCTAAGCCCAATAACTCTCTGATTCACTGAAAGGTTCCTCATTATGCCGGAGCTTGAGCCTACTCACTATCAGGAGCCGCGATGCACGAAGTATTCACTGTGCTTAGGGCGAATGTCAGGCGCTCCTGACCTCAGGCCAAAGACTGGCCGGCTGTTCGGTGTTTGATGTAAGGTGCTTGATTCTCCTTCTTCTTATTTGAAAGCTTCTCCACGAGTGCAAGTCCAGGTTTTACGTCACTCAGGGGTTTAGATTCAATTACGCCTGCGTCAATAGCGCTCTTGAAGACCTCCTCCCCGATCGCTGAACGGACCAAGACGCTTGTCCAGCCTTTGGGCGACCCAACCGCTCCCACTGATATGTCTGACAGTTCAGAGCAGAAGTCTTGGCATTTGTTGCATCCTGGTAGAACATATGAACCCAAGTCTTTGACGGGAAGGTCCATCAGGATCTTTTCGCCTGCAGAGAGGCTGAATCTTCCGCTCTTTATATCAACCTTCTCAATCTGCTGCAAGGGTATCTGATTCTTGGTCTGGACGAAGTCTATGAAGAGGCTATTGAATTTGAAACTATCGAAACAGAATAACCCGATCGCAAGTTTCACGCGCTCGCCAAGCTTTCTATGACCAAGAGGCGATGTTGTCAGCCGCCTTAAACCTTCAATCTGGCACGGCATACCCACGAAGCCCAATTTCGCATTCGGATATCCTGCTGCTGCCTCTGCGAGGCCGCTGACACTCGCTCCCGAGGTGTACTTGGATCGTGCAGTCCTGCAGAGTTCGTCAAGGCTACTTGAGACGTACGGTTTGGGCCTCCATATCTCCTTCTCGCGCATACCTGTGGTTACGGCCTGATCGACGAAACCTCTGGAGAGGGCATGGGCCATGATGCTAGTTACTGCACCGCTGTCCTGGGCGATCGAACGTATCTTTGAGTCTGTTGATCGCACTGAGTAGGCTCCGCGGATCACACCAGTTGATTTCTCTTTCTCCGTTCTTGTGCGCCCGAAAAGGAGTTCTTCGATATCATCTACGGGTAGTTCAACTCTTGGACAACCATGATAGCATAAGCCACAAAGGACACACATTCCCTTTATGGTTGGTTTCTCATCATCGGTTGGCAAAAGAACATTTACTGGACACGAGGCAATGCATGTTCCACAGAACATGCAGAGATCTGGCGTAACGACCTCTTTGTAGAGGGTCCCCCAGATCTTAAGTTGAGGACTGGCCAATCTCGAAAGCACCTATTCTGTTCAAGCTCGAAGATTTATAGTGTGAGAGAATATTCAGCCCCTTAAAGCTTTTGAACATCCGACAGATGCTACTTCTGCCTAAGACAAAAGAATAAGACATTAACTTGAGACTTCTAAATGAGTCCAGTACCTGAATACTGCACTAGAAAAATCCGAGGAGGCGACAAGGAACATGGCAGATGAAGAAATGGTAGTAACCCCCTGGGAAGTCGTCGGGGAGATTGACTATTCCAAGTTGATGGAGCAGTTTGGAACCCAACCATTAAGCGAAGATCTGCTCAACAAGTTCAGGAAGCACTCTGGTGAGCTCCATATCCAGCTAAGGCGAGGCATCTTCTTTTCTCATAGGGATCTTGACTGGCTACTGGAAAGATACGATGCTGGCGAGAAGTTCATTCTATACACTGGTAGGGGGCCTTCAGGGAATGTCCATTTGGGTCATGTTATTCCCTGGCTTTTCACAAAGCACCTTCAAGACATTTTTGACGCTAGACTTTACTTCCAGCTGACAGATGATGAGAAATTCCTTATCAGTCAGAATCTGACCCTTGAGGATACGCTTCATTTGACTTATGAGAATGCTCTTGACGTCTTGGCTTCAGGCTTCGATCCGAAGAAGACCTTCCTGATATCAGATGTCAAGAACGTTCAGACTCTTTACAGGATAGCTGTCGAGGTCGCGAAAACTGTTACTTACTCAACTGCGAAAGCCGTTTTCGGCTTTAAGGAAAGTTCAAACATAGGCATCCTCTTTTTCCCGGCAATACAGGCTGCGCCCTGTTTTCTCGAGTCCGCTACTTCAGGTAGGAACGTACCTTGTCTCATCCCTGCTGCAATAGATCAAGATCCATACTGGAGGATAGCCCGAGACGCAGCACCTAAACTTGGCTATTACAAGCCTGCACAAATGCACTGCAAGTTCCTTCCCGGGCTTGGAAAGGGTGGTAAGATGTCTTCTTCTATGCCTGAAACATGCATATTCACGATCGATCCACCGAAGGTCGCTGAGAAGAAGATAATGAATGCCTTCACCGGAGGAAGGTCTACGGTTGAGGAGCAAAAAAAGATGGGTGCCAATCCCTATATATGCCCGATCTATCATTACGAGCGCTTTCTTTTCGAGCCTGACGATGCGAAGCTTGCCGAGATAGAGAATACCTGCAAGAGCGGCGGACTTCTCTGTGGAGAACATAAAGCCACACTTGCCCCAAAGGTCATCAAGTTCCTGAAAGAATATCAAGAAAGAAGAGAGAAGGCAAAAGACGTCGTCTCCGACTGCTTCATCGATTCATGCGACAGAAAGCTTCAGGAAGCCCTAGGATTGGAGAGATTTTGAGGTACCGCCTTCCTAAGGGAATGCGCTACTCAACCCTAAGTGAAAGAGAGGACTTCTACAGTGACGAGTTCAGGCTTGACAAAGCCTCTAAGTGGCTTAGCAGACGCGGCGGACATAGTGTCTTTGCTGTAATCATCGGAAGGCACACCAAGATCTACCCGAGAAAGTTCGCCCAAAGCTACTCCAAATCGATCCTCATAGACGATTACAGTACGCTTCAGGAAGTTGGGAATCTAATCTTGGAGTTTATGCCAGAGGCGGTTTACTATGACAGGAACATATACAGCAAGGGCAGCGGAAGCACAAGGAAGATCCTGGGCCAAGAGCTGGCATTTGATCTTGACCCAGAGAACGTGACATGTCCTATACATGGGTCACTAAAGGACAAGATGCGCCGTAGGCAGGGCCTCAGCTTCTGTATATTAGAGTTCAAGAAGATCAGAGAGAAGACCCTTGATCTTCATGAGAGGCTCAGCAAAATGTTCAATGAGGTCTCAGTCGTCTATTCAGGTAGAGGATTTCACATACACATTTTTGACCTAGAGACACTTGTCTGGACGCGAAGACAGAGGAGAAAGCTAGCCCTGCAGATCAAGAGAGAGGGCTACCCCATAGATGAGTGGGTTACATCAGGGGGGATGCGTCTTATCAGACTCCCCTATTCATTGCATGGGATGGTTTCCAGGATAGTCTTACCTGTTAGCATTGCACAACTTGAACGATTCGATCCGCTTACGAGCAGTATTGCCGTTCCCAGATTCCTGCAGAAAAGCTAGCGGCGACGTCGTGCCTTCTTCTTAGGTTTAGCCTTTTTCTTGGCGGGCTTTTTCTGGGGTTTCCTTGAAGGTTTCTTTCGTGCCACTTTCCTGACAGGAGCTGGCTCAATCGGAGCTGCAATCTCAGGTTCTACTTCCGCTTCTTCCAGAACCTCTGCTGCCGCAACCTCTGCTCTACCGTAATAGTAGTACTGCTTCTTCTTCTCTTCATAAGGTTCCATCAGTACATCCCCGATTAGAGAATAGACCTGTGCTTTGATAAAAGGTTGAGCGTCAGTCAGGCGAGACCAACACCATCAATCTCAGCCCCACACTTCGGACATTTTGAGTCTTTGATCCTATTCTCCAAGATCTCAAACCCGTACCTGCGTATCAGAGTCTCGTTACATTTGTAGCAGTAAGTGTTCTCACCTTCTTCACCTGGAACATTACCCTCATAGACGTATCTGAGCCCCTCCTCGAGCCCAACTCTTCTTGCCATTCTAAGGGTTGAGGCCGGGGTACTTGGTTTATCCAGAAGCTTGTACATGGGATGGAATTGGGAGACATGCCAGGGAATCTCCTCATCCACATTTTTTATGAACCTCGCTACCTTCCTCAGGTCATTCTCTGAGTCGTTAAGCCCTAGGATTATGAGAGTCGTTATCTCGATCCATATCCCAAGTTCTTTGTGCAGCTTGATGCTGTCAAGAACCGGTTGCAGCCGAGCTCCACAGTTCTCTCGGTAAAACTCGTCTGAGAAGCTTTTTAGGTCAATATTCGCCGCATCAAGGTACGGCTTGATTGTTCTAAGCGCTTCCTCGGTTATGTAGCCATTTGTGACAAAGATGTTCTTTATTCCTTCCTTGCTTGCAAGATGTGCGGTCTCGTATGCGTACTCAAAGAAGACAGTTGGTTCAGTATAGGTGTAGGCTATGCTCTGACAGTGGTAACGTTTAGCGGCTGAGACAACTTCTTCCGGAGGAAAATACTCCCCAAGTACTGGCCCGAAGTTCTTGGGCATCTGAGAGATCTCATGGTTCTGACAGTTCTTGCATCTGAAGTTGCAGCCCACAGTGGATATCGAATAGGTTGACGTCCCCGGATGGAAATGGAACAGTGGTTTCTTCTCAACAGGATCAAGACCTGTCGCAGCTGCCTTGCCATATACTAAGGTGTAGAGTCTTCCTGACTCGTTAACTCTGACCCCGCATATGCCGCGTTTCCCATCCTGGATTATGCAGAGCTGGCGACAGAGACCGCACTTCACCGCGGATTTGTCTAAAGGAGTGCAGAACATGGCCTCCTTCTTGCCGGAATCTTTCATGGCTTGAAGACCTTCTTACAAGAATCACGTATTGAATTTAACAAAAAAGATGAGGGCCAGATCTGCTTGAAAGGTACTTTCCAGAAATGGGCTATTCGCTAACTTCTATTGCCTGAACAGGGCAGGATGTGACACAGGCCATGCAGAGTATGCAGTCTTTTGCTCTTACAGGCACGGACTTCGGAGAGTCCGGATATTCCGGTAGGTTCTGCATCTCGAAGACATTTACCGGACATACTCCAACGCATGTAGCACTGCCGTTACATTTCTTCCAATCAACTTTTACGCTTGGCATCATCAAACCTCTGTGGTACTCATCACAGATTAAGTGCTTGATAAGTGTGGCTGAGATCTTCTGAATATGGAACTACGATTTCCTTGCTTTCTTCTTGAAGAATAGCCAATTCTTAGGATCTGTCTTGGGTTTCAATTTTATGAGGCAGTAGTCTCCTTTCAGTTTCTCCCCATCTATGGTGAAGATTATCTTGTTCTCATCCACCTCTAGGATTTTGAAAGTTCCTTTGTCCCAGATCTCAACCTTTCCAGCTCCATATTCCCCCTCTGGGATGGTCCCCTCAAAGCCTGCGTAGGCTATCGGATGATTTTCCGTCTGGACAGCTAGTCTCTTCAGGTTGGCCTCTAAAGGCGGACCTTTCGGCAATGCCCAGCTCCTAAGCACGCCATCCATCTCGAGGCGAAGGTCATAATGAAGATGGGTGACCCGGTGCTTTTGGATTACATAGATCCTTGAATTTGATGATAGACTAGCCGAACCCGCAGGTTCGCCGGTCTTTGTGAAGTCTCTTTTGGCATGGTATTCTTTAAGGCTCATGTGAAGGATTCCCTTTACTTGAACTTGAATGCTGACGGGCAGATCTTGTTTAATGGGCACTCAGGACAGAGCGGCTTCCTCGCCGTGCATATCTTTCTTCCATGTTCTATGATTCTGTAGGTAAAGCTAAACCAGAGCTCTCGAGGAATTATCCTCATCAGGTCTCGCTCGATCTTCTCCGGGTCATCTGATTTTGCCAAACCAAGCCTTTTGCTAACTCTTGCCACATGAGTATCGACAGCAATCCCCTCAACAATGCCGTATGCGTTTGAGAGTACTATGTTCGCAGTCTTCCTACCTACCCCGGGTAAGCTGGTGAGTTCTTCCATAGTCTTTGGAACTTGGGAGTGGAATTTATCAACAATCATTCGACAAGCGTTTCGTATGTTCTTGGCCTTGGACCGGTAGAATCCTGTAGATCTTATGGCGCTCTCGAGTTCCTTGAGGTCACTGTTGGCATATTCTTCTGGAGTCCTGTATTTTCTGAAGAGATCGCTGGTGACCAAGTTTACTCTCTCATCAGTACATTGTGCCGAGAGTATCGTTGAAATCAGCATTTCTATCGGATTCGAGAATTTGAGGGCAACTTTCGCTTCTGGATGGGTCTTTGTGAGAATCTCAGTAATTCTGCTGACTCTTTCTTTTCTAAGTTGAGTATTCTTCTTGGCCATTGGACTCTACTAGATTATTTGACACTCATCGCTCTATCAAGCTTGTCCAGGTCTTCTCTTGATAATAACTTAGGATTACGGAGAGTTGGGAATCCTGGAAGCCTAGAATAAGTGGGTAGTGAGACGACGAAGGCTATAGGTATTTCCTGAGTATAACTTCTATATGGTTCTTTGGAACTGCACCGACGATTCTCTCGGCAAGAGTAGCATCTTTGATTATCAGCAGAGTTGGAGTGCTCATTATGTCAAATTTCGCGGCGGTGACGGGATTATTATCGACATCAAGCTTGGCAAACAAGACCTTTTTGCGTATTCTTTGGCCAACTGATCGATTACAGGCGATATCATTCTACACGGGCCGCACCATTCAGCCCAGCAGTCGACAACGACCAGCCTATTTTTCTTGATCGTTTCATCAAAGTTAGCATCTGAGATCATTAACGGTCCTGAAGGAGCTTCAGCCTTCCTAAGAAGCTCTCTCATCTTCGTTGCTCGGATAAGCTCCAATTCATCCATCTCATTCACTCTCTAACCCGTGACTTGAACTGAATGGATTCACCCTCAGTCCTAGTCTTGGTTCTTACGTCTTTGAAGATGCTTGAAAGTTTATCTCAGATGACTGCAAGGAATTGTTGAATCGGTGGAATATATGCCGAAGGAGTACGAGGGGTTCACGATCTTAGGGTTGATATTGATTGTTCTTGGACTCATCATGATAGTGCTTCCATTCATCTCAAAACTGTTTCCGTCCTTTGGAAGGATCCCGTCAATAATCTGGTGGACGTATCGAAGCGACAATTTCTACTTCGCAACATCACCAATTCTCATCATAGTTTCAGTAGCGTCACTACTGCTCTTCATATTCGGCAGATACCTTAGATGCTAGACTTATGAATAGAGGTACGTATCCTGCGACCAAGAGACCTAAATCAAAGAATCTCGCAGAGGGTGGGAGATAGATCTAGATGGACCATCAAATGATAGGCGCGAACGATTTCAAAGCGCGGTGCTCCAGAGCAAAAGAGATCATGTACGAAAAAGATGTTGACGCCCTTTGCCTCACACCTTCATCTGATATGCTCTACTTGACAGGTTTCCGGACAGAGCCTTCTGAGCGAATCCTCCTATGCATACTGCCAAGGTCAGATGAGCCACGGTTCATAGTACCCAAGCTCTATCAGGAGCAAGTCGAGAGAGAAACTTGGATAAACGACGTGAGGGTTTGGAGTGAAGAGAGCAAATTAATCATTCAACTCAGAAATCATCTTAAGGAGCTTGAACTATTTTCTGGAAAGATAGCGATTTCCGACAGACTGTGGACTAGACACTACAGGTTCCTGCAAGAGACTGCCCCGAAGGTCAGGTTCACTTTTGCTTCAGAGGTGGTCAACCAAATTCGGATGCTTAAGTCGAGAAAAGAGATCTACCTGATGGAAGAAGCGGCTAGATTCGCCGAAGGGGCTTTGGAGGCCACATTATCTGATTGCATTCAAGGAAAAAAGGAATGCGAGTTAGCGGCCAAGCTGGAATATCAAATGCGAGTACGTGGGTCTGAGGGTGTTCCCTTTGAGACGATTGTGGCGTCTGGTCCAAATAGCTCAGTTCCACACTACTCAAATGGCAGAAGACGAGTCAAGGTTGGCGATCCCTTAGTACTTGATCTTGGGGCAAAGTTCGGCCACTACTGCTCGGACCTGACAAGGACTGCAATAATTGGATATGCAAAACCCAAGATCAATAAGATCTATGAGCTAGTCCACCAAGCCTACCAGAAGGCGGTTGAGACCGTTCGTCCGGGAGTTACCGCTGCGGCCGTTGATCAGGCAGCGAGAGGAGTCATAATTGAGGGTGGACACGGGGAACAGTTTATTCATCGAACCGGCCACGGTATCGGGTTAGACGTACACGAATCCCCGTATGTTCATGAGAAAGAACAAACTGGGCTTGAGATCGGGATGACCTTTAGCATTGAGCCGGGCATATACCTTCCCGGACAATTCGGCGTAAGGATCGAGGATGTCGTTGTTGTTACAAAGAATGGATGCAGGACACTGACAAAATATCCGACCGAGATGGCCGTCTTCGGGATTAGGGCCTAGAATGGGTTTGACAGGAGCAAATGCGAATCTCCTAAAGGATATTCTCAAGCTCACTCAGGGAAGTTATCACATAATCCGCGGCTACATCAGAGTTCCAGTCTCGCCTGTGGACAAGTACGGATTTCATTCCCGCATTCTTCGCCCCAGCAACATCGGCGAATGGTTTGTCACCGACGAAGATACAATCCTCTGGCTTGAGACCAAGCTTCTCTGCGGCCACCAAAAAGGGTTCAGCGCTAGGTTTGGTCTCTTTTGTTTCCTCTCCTGATACCAACGTCATATTGAAGAGATATTTGAAGGGCTGAATTTCTATCCGGTATCTCTTCATCCCCGGCAACTTGTCAGTGTCTGATACCAAACCCAACAGGTAACCTTTTTTCTTCAAATAATCCAGCGTGGGGAGCGTGTCGGGATAGGGTTTGGCGGCCAAAGCGTAGGCAAGCCAGTACTCCCTGGTCAGTCTCTGGATGAGATCAACCGTTATCGACACATTTGGAGCAACCTCTTGGACGAGCCTCTGCCACCAATCATCTCTATCGTAGAGGAATTTCCTGTTCATCTCATCATCGAGCTTTGAGATTCCGACGAGAAGCTCTTTCTCATCGACTTGTACTCCCTTCTCGTTCAGAAATTGGCCAAGTAGTCTACAGACCGCAGAATGCGCCCCTATGTGACCTTGAACAGAATCAATCAGGGTCTCATCAAGATCAAAAAGCACTGCCTTGACTGATAGTTTGCCGGGAGCGTTGACTTTGGACATCACTTTTTTGAAGATCTCCATTCATAGTCTATTGGGAAGGAAGCCTATCTTCCGAAGCTCCTTCCTTAATTTCTTTTCGCGGAGCATCATCTCTTTTGACGCGAATTTCCTTTGCCAATGCTCGGCAAGACTTCCTACGCCTTGACTGAAATAACCCATGTTGACAAGCGTCTTGTTACTTCTTCGGTAATTCCATAGTAGTCTACCTTTGGCAGGCATTCTATACCTGTTCTTGTGCATGACCACATTTGTATTCCATCTTGGCCGGACTGTAGATTTCTCCGCGGAATAGCCGATGCACAAAAGCAGAAGAGGTAGAACGTTCCTTGGAAGGGATAAAAGCCTAGATATCTCTTGGATGGCCTTCCAGTGATATATTGTGAAGACAGAATTCAGACCGAGCGACTCCGCAGCGATAACCATGTTCTCTGCTGCAAGTGAAGCATCGATTACACTGTGAATAAGACCGGTGACCTCGCCTAAGTAACAGTCCATTCTGAGCGACTTGAACATCTTGAGTGGCCGGGCTACATCGGAACAGACGAATATCCATATGGGAGCTGACTGCAAAACCCGGTTCTCAGTTACTAGATTCAGTATCTCTCTGCGTTCTCTCGTGTCATTGACCAGTATGAAGCTGTAGAATTGGGTTCCACATGAGGTTGGAGCTCTCTGTCCTGCTTTTACAATTGCCTTGATAATATCTCCTGAGACAGCCTTTCGATCGAATCTTCTTACACTTCGCCTTTTGAGAATCAAAGACAAGTGAGACGCGTTATTTTGGTTGGTCAGATTTATCACATCTTAGGTTTCTTGTGAGGTATTGGCCAGAAACCTATATCAAGAAAGAGTAAATAACAACATGCGAGCTGGGTCGGTAGTTCAGCTGGGCTAGAACGTCCGCCTTACACGCGGAAACCTGAAAGGCCGCAGGGTCGGGAGTTCAAATCTCCCCCGGCCCACCATGACTTTGATTTGTCTTGGGTGTCTGTGGAAAGGGCAGGGGATTCGCTGGTCGTCTGAGAAGGCCGGTAATGCGAATGTGAGATCTAGTAAAGTTCCAAGGATGATATGATGAATGACTGTTTCCCGCAAATCAGGGTGGAAACTCCGTAGACTCGGTTCGGAATCTCATAAGCACAAAGGTCACCGTATGTGGATCCAGGGAGGATTTGCCCTTAACCCAGCTTCCCGTTAATCTCACCGTTTCTGTTTGAGGACCGAAGAAACGTATCCTTCCAACTCCCTCGTACAGGTCAATAGTCACTTGTTTACTCCAATCTCGTCTCGAACTTGTTGGATCGCGGATCTTCGCAACTACGGCATCGATGCTAATCCTAACAGTATCATTCCTACTCAAATCAATTCTTCCATCCTTATCAACGGCCTCCACCACGATCTCCTGCTGAACTTCAGCAGCAACAGGTTTGGGCGTAACAAGCAAGATTGAAACAGCCTCGATTTTCTCCTGAGGCTTGATTGAGGACCATAGGAAAGCTCCACCAATTACCCCAATGAGTAAGACGGCAGCAAGGATAGCGCGAGCCAATTCCTCCCGATCGTAACTGCTTCTTCTTGCAGTTTCGGATTGACTCTTCTCTCGGTCAGACAACTATCCATTCCTCTGCCTGGCCACCCAATTGTCCTCGAATTCTAGAAAAGACTTTCCGATAACAGATCATAGTCTGCAAAAAAAACATCCACACAAGGTTCTGCCAGCTCCCACCAAACTTCCACCAATTCCCGGAAAGCTGGATTCTTAGGAATACTCACGTGAATGACTGCAAGAGCAACTGACAGTAAATGCTTGTGTAATCATGGGGTCAGCTACGGCGACACCCGGGGCATCTCTTGGGCTGGCTGTAATAAAGTGATAGTTAAATCAATTGAATATAGATAGAACATTCTTGGAAGTTCTCACGATTGAAGGTCAAGTTCTATGGGGCGTAAGTGAGATCGGCGGAAACAAGATTCTGCTTGAAGATTGTGACACAAGAGTCTTTCTCGATTTTGGAATGAGCTTCTCTGATAGAGCTAAGTTCTATCATGAGCCTTATCTTTCGCCAAAAGACGAGAGAGGCCTACTGGAGTTCGGCATTCTGCCAGACTTGAAAGGCATTTACTGCTTTGATGAGTCTGAGGCAGCGATTGATGCAGTCATCTTGTCTCATTCCCACAGTGACCATGCATCATGCATACCATTCTTGAAAAGAATGATCCCGGTCTACTGCGGGCAAACTACGGCATCGCTTCTTAGAAGCTTGAGCGAGGTGAGAATCAAAAGCTTCGAGACAAATATTCGAGAACTCAAGATCAATACATTCAGAACAGGCGACAAAATCAGAATTGGCAGCCTAGAGATTGAACCAATTCATGTTGACCACTCAGTCCCCGCTGCATATGGATTCATAATCCATACCTCTGAGGGAACAGTAGTCTATACAGGCGATCTCAGAGTCCATGGCACCAAGGCTCAGATGACCCTTGACTTTGCAAAGAGGGTTGAGGAAGCAAAACCCGCGGTTATGATATGTGATGGCACCAATATCACCGGAGCAGACGTCTCAAGTGAAGATGAAGTCAAAGCAAAAATAGCCAAGGTGGTTAGTGGAACCGACAAGCTTGTCCTGGCCGACTTCTCCTATGCCGACATTGACAGATTTTGAACCTTCTACGAAGTTGCTAAGAGAAACAGGAGACAACTGGTCATATCAATGAGACAGGCATATGTCTTCGACAGACTGAAGCATGATGAGGGATTGGACATCCCAGAGATAGATGACGAAAACCTTCTGATCTTTCAGAAGAAAAAGAAGAGGTACCACAAGTGGGAGGAAGAGATTCAGTCTCATTTGAATGTCAAGGATTCCAATAACATCAAAGACATGCAGGGGGAAGTCATCATGGTCTGCGGCCTATTCGACCTGAAGGAACTCATAGATATTCGACCCGAATCCGGTAGCAACTTCATCCATTCTTCATCTGAACCAGTCAATGAGGAGGGAGAGCTAGAGTTCAACAAGGTCCTCAATTGGCTAGATCACTTTGGACTTTCCCTTTACCAAATACACTGTTCAGGACACATAATGCCAAACGAGTTGAAAGGCATAATATCCAAGATCCGACCTGGAACCGTTCACCCGATACACACTGAGCACCCTGAGCTGTTTGCAAAGTTTCTGGGCCGATACGCAAGAATTGTACTACCCAACAAGCAGACTGGCAGATAACCACAAAACATTAACTGACCAGCTAGCGCGCGCTAATGAGGATAATTGATTATTCAGACCACATCTTAGACCACAATGCCTATCATACAATGAAATCATATCCGTCACAATACACCCAGAGAAATAGGTGCTTCAGGTGAGACTGTTGAGGTGCAGAGTGGGATTTGCATATCTGGTCTTGATTCTTCTAGTGTTCACTCTCGTCACTCATCTGGCAACTGTGGAAGCGAGTTTTCAAGAAGAACAATACACTGTTAGAAAGACCCTTCGAGAATATGTTAGGGCAATGAATCAGAGGTCGCTGGAAGATATTGTTGCGCTTTACGCCAGTAACGGCAAATTTGTTGACGAGACATTTGATGAGGTATTCTCGGGTTCTTACAGGTTGCGCAACTTATACGATGGCATCTTTGAAACTAATCCCCATCTCGTTTTCACTGCGTTTCCGTGGAGAGTAGAGGTTGCGGGTGATGATGCGTCTGTCGATTGCTCTTGGAGCTTGGTCGGCAATGTGGGCGTCTACAACGGAATGTACTACATTAGCATGTCCAAGACATCACTTGGGTGGAAGATCACAGAGATAGACGCCCACATCACAGTCATACATAACTACCATCTGCCATACGTGTTTACCCCATAGGAACAGGGTTTTTGCACCTTCAATATTAGGCCTGAGCATTCAGGCTCTGTTCACGCTCCGACGTGAATTTATGAAAAAGCTAATCAACAGTCTTGAACCATTGAGCTTGTTGTGACTACGTTCACGTTCACAGGTGAATCTAGATTGGACATCATCCAAGTTGCAGAACGTGCGAACGCTGCAGCTTTGAGAATGAGCAGCCTCAGCAGAGAGGCAAAGGATAGAGCTATCCTAACTATTGCTGAAGAGATGGATCGAAATAGGCGTCAACTAGTAGAAGTCAACGCAAGAGATGTTCAGGATGCGACGGAGGCTCGCATTGCAGAGCCCTTGGTCAAACGGCTCAAGCTTGATGATGCAAAGATAAATGAAATTATAAATGCCCTGAGATCACTGGTCCAGCTTGAGGATCCTGTTGGGAAGACCTTACTTTCAATTGAGATGGATCGCGGGCTTGAGCTCTACAAAGTGACTTGCCCCCTAGGGGTTATAGGCACCATATTTGAATCCAGACCAGATGCGCTAGTTCAAATCTCCAGTCTATGCATCAAGTCCGGCAACGCCGTTATCCTGAAAGGAGGGTCAGAGGCTTCAAGGACTAACAAGTATCTCACAGAAATGATCAGAAAAGCAATAATACAAACTGGGGGAATCCCTGAAGATGCGGTCCAGCTTATCGAGACAAGAGAAGACATCGCAGAACTACTTAAGCTGGACGAGTTTGTGGACCTGTTAGTTCCTAGAGGTTCAAACTCACTCGTCAAGTACATCAAAGAGAACAGCAAGATCCCAGTTCTGGGCCATACAGAAGGAGTCTGTCATGAATATGTCGATGCAGATGCAGATCTGGACATGGCGGTGGAGATCTGTTATGACGCGAAGGTTCAGTACCCTGCTGTCTGTAACGCTATGGAAACGCTCCTTGTGCACAGAGCAATCGCAGAGGACTTCCTTCCCAAAATGACCCAGAGATATAAGGATGCAAAGGTGGAGCTCAGAGGCGACTTGAGAACGAGGGATATACTGCCCGAGATCAAGGAAGCTACTGAGGATGACTGGAGCACAGAATATCTTGACCTGATACTATCGATAAAGGTCGTAGATTCACTTCAGGAAGCAATAGACCACATAAATCATTATGGTTCACATCATACAGATGGCATAGTAACCCGAAATGGAGAAAACGCTAGAAGATTTCTGAACGAGGTCGACTCAGCAGTCGTCCTACATAATGCTTCAACAAGATTCAGTGATGGCTACAGATTCGGCTTCGGCGCAGAGGTCGGAGTAAGCACTGAGAAAATACATGCCAGGGGCCCGGTAGGCCTTGAGGGCCTCGTCATATACAAGTACATCGTTGAGGGGAACGGCCAAGTCGTGTCAACATACCTAGGAAAGAACCCTAGACCATTCACTCACAGAAGACTGGACAGAACTTGGACCGTCTAGGAGCATGAAGAAAGCCTGAGAGTGAGCTCTTTGAAGAGGGACTTTGAGCAGGTCAAAAGAATAGTCATCAAGATTGGAACCTCGGTTCTCACAAAGTCAGACGGTTCCCTTGACAAGAAATACATGAGAGAAATCGCTGGCCAAGTATGCTCCCTTGCCAAGAAGAAAAAAGAGGTGATCCTGGTAAGTTCCGGCGCCATAGGCTCAGGAGTGAAAGAGCTTGGATTGGGAACTATGCCCAGAGACATACCAACAAGACAGGGGGCCGCAGCAGTAGGTCAGAGCATACTGATGGAAGCTTGGCGAGAAGCCTTCAGAAAACGTGGTGCAAAAGTCGCTCAGATACTTCTAACCTATGATGCATTCTCAAATAGAAGAACATACCTGAACCTCAGAAATTCAATGTCCAATCTTGCAAAATATGGCGTAATCCCGATAATTAACGAGAACGATCCCATTGCGGTCCATGAGATCGAGGCTACTTTCGGTGACAACGATAAACTATCAGCTTTAGTAGCAGCCAAGGTGGACGCTGAACTGCTTATTCTCCTGACTGACGTCGATGGGTTGTATGATAAGAATCCAAAACGCAAGGATGCAAAACTCATTCCTGAGATAACAGAGATCACCCACACAATCGAAAGAATTGGCGGTGAGCCGGGTTCATGGAGGAGCAAAGGCGGTATGAAGACCAAGATTGAGGCGGCCAAGATCTCGGTAAAATCCAACTGCAACATGGTCATAGCAAATGCTCATGAGAAGAATGGGGTCACAAGGATCCTTCAGGGGGAAGAGGTAGGGACGCTCTTCAGAGCCTCAAAGAACAGTTACACGAACAAAGAGAGATGGATAAGATTCTCGAAAAGTCATGGCAACATAAAGATCGACAAAGGCGCAAAGGACGCACTACTGAGAGGGGGAAGCCTTCTGCCCTCAGGAATCCTGGAGGTAAAGGGAGAGTTCAATGAGAGCGAAGTCGTTACAATTGTCCATAATGATCAAGAAATTGCCAAGGTAATTGTGGATTATTCATCTGAGGAGCTGCTGAAGATTAAAGGCAAACAGACAGACCAAATAGAGAAGATTCTTGGATACAAGAATTACGACAATATCTTCAGAAGAGAGAATATGGCTCCAATATAGGAATGATGGCCGCAATAGACTAGGGAATCATCTCACAACTGTTGTATCTTCCATACTCGAAATCTCCAATGTTGATTTTTCCACTAGAGATTAGCTGCCTAACTCGAGGCTCAACTTCTCTTAAAGAATCTACTAGATTCTGGACTGTGTTACACACCAGTCTGAATCCAGACTCGCCCCAAAGCTTTGTGGCATTAGCATAGAGACATCTTCCTCCGCAGAGAGCGAGATACTCACATTCTGAACAGGGACTCTTGACAGTGACAGCATCTTTGAGATCTAATGGGTTGGTGACCCAGATGTCGCCGAGGTAGAAGTCCTTCATGCCAGCCATTACGGGGCATGGAGTGATCTTCCCATCAGTCTGTATGTTAAAGGTGTTCCATCCTGCCCCACATCTCAATTTGCAATCCTCCTTTAGAAGAAGGGAATTCATGATACTTACGAGGGGATAAATCCTGAGAACTTCACCAGACTTTTCCATACTTTCAACCCAAGTCTTGACGAGCCCGCTCACCCCGCGATTATACACCTCCTTTGACCACCTCTCAAAATGTGTGCGATCGGGATCATTCTGCCAGAATAATGCATCAAGTTGCCAGTGAACAGATGTGAAAACAAAATCATTGTTTGCAAGCAGCCAAATCACTTGCTGATCGATCTGACTATCCACGGAGATAGTCATTCTGGCTATCAGTTCACCTTCGAACCCGTTCTCCCGGAGTAATCTGAGGTTCTGAAATGTTTTTTTGTAGACTCCTCTGCCTCGGTGTTTGTCTGTGGAAGCTTCGTCCCCGTCGATTGAAACTAGAATTGTGTCTAATCTCTTGAGGTATTCTCGCTCAAGCTTGTTAAGCATGAGTCCATTGGTCTGGATAATGTACCTATCAGCTGAGACACTATCCATCACATTCTTGAGCTTGCCAATTTCCAGAAGCGGTTCTCCGCCATAGAAGATCAGAGTGGGCTCGGGATCCTTTTTGATGAAATATGCTAGATCTGAGACATCATACTCGATCGATGCGGGTAGGGAGTAGTCAATTTGCAGGTCTCCAAAGTCGCTGCCAAAGTCCTGGCATGATTTACCGTAGCAGTATGTGCATTGAAGATTGCACTTTGTGGTCAGAGTTATGTAGAAATTCAAACGGTTCAGTTTCACCCAGTATCTTTGTTAGTGAGGTCTAACGACTTCGAGCGTCGGTGAGATCTCGTTGGCCATATCTCTCTGATAGCCTATCGTAGCATCTAAGCCAAAGTGCTGCAGTCCACAGTTGACTCCTGCTCCCCTTCGGGGAGCCGGTTTCTGGGCCATACCACTCATGGAGCCCCTCACATCTGGTCATTTTCCAGAATTGCCTGGTCGCTTCGTCAACCAGATTCAGATGAAGTAGTGCCAGTACCATGTGACCTTGAACCAAACCCCAGACACCTCCGTTTTGATATATGTTTCCAGGGACTAAGCGCCACCAGCCACATTCGGACCGAGGATAAGGAGGCGAGATGTTGGCGTATCCGTATTCTGTTTCAGCGAGTTTGAAAGAACTCCTGACGACATCAATTCTGGATTCTGGCACAAAGTCGTCGAGTATGGCTAACGCGTGACCTAGAACATCTAGATGTTCGGATCGGTCTCCCTTTTTGTCAACCCAGTCTGCATAGTAGCCCTTCTCAGATTGCCAGAAGGCGTCTTCAACTCGCTCCTTGAGATTCTCCTTCATCCCAGCCGGAGAGAGCTTGTATAGAAGAACTTGATTGTGGAAGGTTGCTTTGTTGCGGTATGTCCTCATTCCATCTCTCCAATCACGCCCGTAAATGAGCCCGTCGTTGTCAAGATTGGACTCAACATACCTCCATACCTCTTCGTATCGATCGAGCCTTCCAAGTCTCTTCATTAGATCCAGTATCAGCAGTTCGTTGTCTATTTCGTCAGTGAATTTTGCAGATGATGAAAGGCGTCTTGGATAACCGAAGTAGAGAGTTGGAACTCGACCACCCTTGACCAAGGCTAGCAATTTGCTGAAGTGGTTATCTATCTGTTCGTGAAAACCCAAGCTTGCCAGAGCTTCATAGCTGAAGCACATGTCCCGTGTCCAGTATTCGAAACTATATGTGGAAAGGCCGCCGCTTGCAGCTACGCCGTCACGTCCTAGGCAGGACTTGACTGTATCAATTGCCTCTTGCTTCTTGCATTGCACGAGGGGCTGCTCCAACATGTGAGCTGCTGCAACATCCTCTAAGTGACTATACTCGGCCAAGCTGTCCTCGCCACAATGAACAATCGGTCATGGAGGTTACTAGAATGTCAGGCACTGGATTCGCTGCACTGACATGTCTGTTTCTCAGTTTAGTCTGCCTAACTATTCATATGTTTTGTTAGGGCGCGCGCTACTTTTCAGCGCGCGTTTAGTCGAAATCTTTGAGCTTCTCCCATTCCCCTTTCTGAATCACATCTTGCTGCAGGATTTTCTTAAGATATTGTCCTGTGTAGGAGTTCTTGACTTTGGTCAGCTCTTCGGGTGTGCAAGAAGCTATTAGATATCCTCCTTCTTCGCCGCCTTCGGGTCCAAGATCGATTATGTAGTCAGAGGTCTTGACAACCTCCAGATTATGCTCAATTACTAAGACCGTGTTACCGGCTTCTACAAGTCTCTGTAGGACATTGAGCAACTTTTCAACATCGGCGTAGTGGAGGCCTGTCGTCGGCTCGTCCAGTATGTAAATGGTCTTGCCAGTGCTTCTCTTTGCGAGTTCTGCACTTAACTTGACTCTTTGTGCCTCGCCGCCGGAAAGGGTTGTTGCACTCTGTCCTAGGTTTATGTATCCTAGGCCGACATCAACTATTGTCTGCACTTTTCTTGAGATCTGTGGGATTGCTGAGAAAAATTCCAAGGCTTCCTCGACCGTCATCTCGAGAACGTCGGCGATTGATTTTCCCTTGTACTTGACTTCAAGGGTCTCCCTGCCATACCTTTTTCCTCTGCAGACTTGGCAGGGTACGTGAACATTAGGCAGGAAATGCATTTCTATGGTGATTGTTCCAGCTCCTTGACATGCTTCACATCTTCCTCCTCTAACGTTGAAGCTGAAACGCCCTAGTTTGTATCCTCTGACTCTTGAGTCTGGAAGCTTGGAGTACAGTTCTCTTATCGGAGTGAATACACCGATGTAGGTTGCTGGATTGCTTCGTGGGGTCCTGCCTATTGGTGACTGGTCAATGATTATGACTTTGTCAACATTCTCGATGCCAACAATCGCCCTGTGCGCGCCGGGCTTCTCTCTCGAATTCTGGAGTTTCTGGGCCAAGGTTTTGTACAGTACCTCGTTGAGGAAAGTGCTCTTTCCTGATCCTGATACTCCTGTGACGCAAGCGAAGGTTCCAAGAGGTATCGTTACATCGATATTCTTGAGATTGTTCTCAGATGCTCCAAGAAGGGTGAGATGTTTGCCGTTTCCAGACCGTCTTCTTGTCGGGATGGGAATCATCAGTTGATGGCTCAAGTACTTGCCGGTAAGGGACTGATTGTTCTTCATTATTTCTTCAGGTGTTCCAGTGGCCACAATCTGACCGCCATTTCTTCCTGCCCCAGGTCCAAGATCGATTACATAGTCTGACTCAATAATAGTCTCTTCATCATGTTCTACTACTAGTATTGTGTTTCCTAGATCTCTCATCTTGTGGAGTGTCTCGAGGAGCCGTCTGTTGTCTCTTTGATGTAGGCCTATGCTCGGTTCGTCAAGAACGTAGAGGACTCCTGTTAAACCTGAGCCTATCTGGGTTGCAAGCTGTGTCCGTTGAGCTTCTCCGCCTGAGAGAGAGCTCATCCTTCGGTCGAGTGTGAGGTAGCCTAGGCCTACATTGGTGAGGAAGTTGAGTCTTTGATTCAGTTCCTTGAGTATTCTCTCAGCTATGAAACGTTCTCTATCGCTGAGCTCCAGCTTGGATAGGAAATTCATCGTTGCTGTTATTGGCATCCTTGTTACTTGAGCTATGGACTTGCCGCTAACCTTGACGGCAAGAGATTGAGGCTTGAGCCGGTCTCCTTTGCAACTTGGGCAGAGCGTTTCACTCATAAATTTCTGATACCATTCTTTCATGGATTCTGAGTGTGTTTCTCTGTGTCTTCGTTCAAGCATGTTGACTACGCCCTCGAAGTCATTACCGTACTCTGCGGGCGGAGTTCCGTAGAGGATTATGTTGAGCTGCTTCTTTGTCAGATGTTTGATTGGCGTGTCGAAATCTATCCCGTATCGCTCTGCTACCGGCCTGAATTGGGAGAGAACCCAACTGTCTACTGGGCCGAAGAAGGGTTTTATCGCTCCCTCTGAGATCGACTTCTCTCTGTCAGGCATCACCAGCTCAGGATCGATACCGATCTTGACCCCGAGACCTGTGCATCCCTGGCAGGCGCCGTATGGGCTGTTGAAGGAGAACATCCTAGGCTCTAGCTCCTCTATGCTTGTTCCACATTGAGGGCAGGAGAGCTTCTCGCTGAAGGCCAACTCTGAACCTTCAGACTCGATCGTGACTACGCCGCCTGAGAGGAATATAGCGGTCTGTATTGATTCGGCAAGTCGGGATTTCTCCAGTGAAGTCAATTTGAGATGGTCGACGATTGCTTCTATTGTGTGTTTCTTGTATCTCTCCAATTTTATTGTTTGATCTGTTCTAATCTCTGTCTTGTCGACTCTCGCGTTGATGAAACCTTTGAGTCTCAGATCCTCGAGTAGATCCTTGTATTCTCCTTTCCTTCCTCGCACTACTGGAGCTAGGACTTTGACCCATGCACCACCTTTTTGGCTCATTATCGAATCTACTATCTGCTCAACCGTCTGTTTTGTGATCCTTCTACCACAGTTGGGGCAGTGAGGTATCCCGATTCTTGCAAAGAGCAGTCTGAGATAGTCGTGGATCTCAGTTGCTGTAGCGACGGTTGAGCGCGGGTTGGCACTCGCTGTCCTCTGTTCTATCGCAACTGCCGGCGACAGGTTTTCTATGTAGTCTACATCGGGCTTGTCAAGTTGTCCTAGGAACTGCCGTGCATATGCTGAGAGGGACTCTATGTATCGACGTTGACCCTCGGCGTAGATAGTGTCGAAGGCAAGGGAGGACTTTCCTGAACCGCTTAACCCTGTCACAACAACGAGACGATTCCTGGGAACGACCACTGTGATGTTCTTGAGATTGTTCTGCCTTGCACCCTTAACGATTATGTTGCCGTCGAAGTCTTCTCACCCCTTCTAAGGCTTCCTATCCGGTCTCTAATCTCTGCGGCTCTCTCAAACTCCAGTTTTCTTGCAGCCTCCAACATTTCTTCCTCAAGGCCAGCTACGACTGCGTCAAACTCATCCTTCGATCTGCATCGATAAGGTGCCCTCAACCTGGTCTGATCCTGAGCCTGTGCACTGTGTGTTGCGGAGAGAATTGTCTTTACCTCTTTCTTTATGGTCTCAGGTATAATCCCGTGTTCTTGGTTGTAAGCCATCTGAATTGCACGTCTGCGATTTGTCTCTTCTATTGCTCTACTCATGGAGCCAGTGATATTGTCAGCGTACATTATTACCTGTCCAGATATGTTTCTGGATGCTCTACCAATCGTTTGTATGAGTGAGGTGTCGGAGCGTAGGAAGCCTTCGCTATCAGCATCAAGAATAGCTACAAGTGAGACCTCAGGAAGATCCAGACCTTCACGTAGGAGATTTACACCAACTATGGCGTCGTAGACTCCTAGGCGAAGATCTCTGAGTATGTCGACTCTGTCCAACGTTTTGATCTCTGAGTGAAGGTAATTGACATTTGTTCCATTTTCTTGAAAATATTCTGCTAGGCCTTCAGCCATCTTCTTTGTTAATGTCGTTACGAGACTTTGCTCTCTTCTTTGCTTTCTGGCTTTAATCTCTCTCATTAGGTCTTGAACTTGACCTCTAACTGGTCTCACGATTATTTCAGGATCAACAAGTCCTGTTGGTCTGATTATCTGTTCCACAATTCTTTCGCTGACCCTCAGCTCATAAGGCCCAGGGGTAGCCGACATAAAGATGACCTGCCCGGTTCTGGCGCTAAGCTCATCGAAGGTCAGTGGCCTGTTGTCCTTCGCTGACGGTAATCTGAAACCGTGCTCTACCAGAACCTCTTTTCTAGAGAAGTCTCCTCCATACATCCCCTGTAACTGGGGTATTGTGACATGAGACTCGTCCATGACGGTCAGAAATCCTTTAGGGAAATAGTCAAGAAGAGTCTGTGGCGGTTCGCCTACTTTTCGCCCGTCGAAGTGCCTTGAATAGTTCTCGATTCCAGGACAGTAGCCCATCTGGCCAATCATCTCCAGGTCGTATTTGGTTCTCTGCTCAAGTCTTTGAGCTTCTAGGAGCTTGCCGACAGACCTCAGACTTCGAAGTCTCTCAGATAGCTCAGCCTCAATGGATTTCATCACGCGTGCGAGTTCGTCCTTTGGAGTTACGAAGTGTTTGGCTGGAAAGACAAAAAGGGAGTCTCTGGATCCCTTGACGTACCCCGTGACAGGGTCAAGCTCCACAATCTCACTTATCCTCTCTCCTACAAGCTGAATTCTGAAGACGCTCTCCTGATTTACAGGACAGATCTCAACTACGTTTCCTCTGGCTCTGAATCGCCCACGGCTGAGGGAGATGTCGTTCCTTTCATACTGCATATCGACGAGTCTTCTGAGCACCTCATCCCTGTTCACATGCTGACCATTGCTGAGGCGGAGAACAACCTTAAGATACTCTTGAGGCGACCCCAAACCATACAGGCATGAAACACTTGCAACAGCTATGACGTCCTTACGTGACAGGAGAGACTGAGTTGTTGAATGCCTCAGCCTGTCAATCTCCTCATTTATCGAAGTTTCTTTGGAGATGTAGGTATCTGTTTTGGGAACGTAAGCTTCCGGCTGATAGTAGTCATAGTAGCTTACGAAATATTCCGCAGCATTTTCGGGGAAGAATGTTTTGAACTCAGTGTAGAGTTGGGCTGCAAGGGTTTTGTTATGTGAGATGACCAGGGTTGGTCTCATCGCATGGGCGATGACATGCGCTATGACGAAGGTCTTTCCCGTTCCCGTGGCACCCTTGAGTGTCTGACTCTTCAAACCCTGCTCGATGCCGTCTGCCAACTGCCTTATGGCCTTGGGCTGATCGCCCTTAGGCTCATAGTCGGTCACTAGTTTGAAAAGACTCTTAACCATTTGAGCAGGGAACCTCCTTCCGAACAGCCCGCTAAAACAGATTGGAAGACATTTTTGATTGAATCGTCAGCTCTGACAACGGGTCTTTGCCCGAAAACTGAATCTTTCAGGGCAGGCTGGAGAATTGATTCTGATCGATATTAAGTTATTTCTTGTGCCAAAGAAAGGGCCTTCACAGTAGGATTTCCGTTGACTTGCGATCTATGCTCAGACCCTGGAGGTCTGGTTTGGAAACAAGGTCTCGATCAGATTCTTGACGATCCTTGCTGTTGCTCCCCAAACAACATGGTTTTGGAGGTCATAGTAGTACACGGGGTAAGGTTCTCCTTCTCGAACTACGTATCCAGTTCGTGGCAGTCTTTTGAATTCCTCGATTCTTATGATTATTACTTCACTGATCTCTCTCCTGTTTATCTTGAAATCATATGGGTAAGGGATCTTCCCTACAAATGGTGAGATCAGATATCCTGTAGTACTTGGGTAATCATCAAGAGGCCCTAAGATCTGGATATCCTTCTCATAGATTCCCAGCTCTTCCCAAGCCTCACGTATCGCAGTCCGTTCCAATGTGAGGTCTTTTTCCTCGAAAAGGCCTCCTGGAAACGAGATCTGTCCAGGATGGTTCTTCAGTTCTTTGGGTCTTCTGGTGAACAGAAGGCAATAATCATCAGTTCTTTTCAGAAGTGGAACTAGGACACCCGCACGAACAAGCTTTCCAGGCTCAATGGATCGCTTTTCCCTATCCGTCAGGACTTTTGCAAGAGTGGTTTCCAAATCGTTTGCGGGCAAAGTCTAATTCACGCCGGACAGTGTGGGTTTACCAGACTCCAGATCTTCATGATTTATTTCGGTTACTGTACCAGTTCCTTGCGCCTTGAACTAGGCGGCTTGCAGAACCCAGCAATAAAGAGATATTGAGGATACTTCATTTGTGATCATCTGTGAGTTGATATGTCGGTTCTTAAGATTGCTTTGCCCAAAGGCCATCTTTGGGATATGGTGAAGGCTCTTCTTGACAGGGCGGGATATAACATCTCAGCGAAAGGTGAGCGTTCGTACCGGGTTGAATCTAGGGACCGGGAGCTAGAGTGCAGAATCCACCGGGCCCAAAACATAAGCCTACTGGTTGAGCAGGGAAGATATGACCTGGGAATCACTGGGTTGGACTGGGTCCTCGAGCCGCAAGCTGATGTTGAGGAGTTGACAGACCTCAAAGTTGGAGGAGTCAATATAGTCGCGGCTGTGCCTGAGAAATACGGTCTGACTGAGGATCTTGGTGAACAAGTCTTCTCTAAGTTTCAAGAAAGGATGCGTCAGGATAAAAGAGAAAGAGTCGTAGTCGCCTCGGAGTACGAGAACCTCACGATGAGCCTATTTGACACTCACATGCCCAAGATGCCTTACAGGTTCATACGCTCATACGGTGCTACAGAGACCTTCATAGAAGTGGCCGACATTATAGTAGACTGCACCGAGACTGGAGCAACGCTCAGAGAGAACAGTTGGACAATAATTCACACACTCTTCGAGTCAACTGCACGCCTAATAGCAAACAAGCAAAGTCTGAAAGATCCGTGGAAAAGGGAGAAGATTCAAGGATTCCTCTTTCTCGTTGAAGGTGCAAGAGACGCAAAAGGCCTTCGCCTAATAAAGATGAATGTCCCTGAAGAGTCCATGAGCAAAGTGATGAGCGTCCTCCCGTCAATGAAGAGCCCAACTATCTCCAAACTCTACGGCAAGGAAGGATCTGGGTACGCCGTTGAAGTTGCTGTAGATGAAGAACATATTGTTCAGCTCATCCCCAAGCTCAAGAAGAATGGTGCAACAGATATCCTTGAGCTTCAAATTGAGAAAGTAGTTAGATAGAGGCCCCAATCTGACTTAAATGAGGAATGCTTGCAGATCTAGGTATTTGACAGTGAGATCTCGATCTTCGGGGGGGTCATTAGAGTATTATGTACTGTGCAGTGCTTAACCATTCTCAGAATCCCCTGCCCCAGATCTGGATCAACTTCCTTCATCAGACAGATTTTGGCAGAAACTCCGCCGATCCTTCTCGGATCCTCAGCCATCTCCCATTCCATATCTATCTTCATACCGTCGGATGGGATCTTGTGGCGATCACAGAAGGTCTTGGCATAGACACCTATGCAACATCCCAGCGATGAGATGAAGAGCTCGACAGGGGTCATCCCAACATCCTCCCCATCCTCTTCAACAGGTTGGTCTGAGACTATCTGGTGCCCTCTGCATCTTACGCTGAATTGCCAACGACCCGAGTGAAGTATCTCCATGCGCATCAGCAGTTACCAGCGTCAGTAGTGACGCATGCCCAAGTTTAAAGTGTGGGTAATCGCAGGCGCGTACTACAGAAAGAATAAAATGTAGGCAGATGTTATCTAGGTCTGGTGCTACTGATGAGCTATTACGACCCTAACTATTGGCGGTATGTTCGCCGTTACTACCCTTATGTTGATCCCGCGTTCCAAGTATTCAGACCAAGTGATCCCCTTCAGCAGCTTGGACTCGCAAAGAATGAAGTGATGCTGACTTCTTGTGTCTTTTGCGGAGAGTACCTCCCGGTAACATGCAGGACATGCCCGAGATGCGGATGCTCAAAAGGGTTCTAGAGGGCGAAATCTAAATGGCTGAATTCCTGAAACTGATAGAGATTGATGGAAAGCAATACGTTCAGGAACGAATAGTCACAAAGCCCAACTGAACTAAACCAAAGCCTCGCTTGCTTTGATCTTGATACAGAAGTTGCTCTGCCGCACAGCCGATCATGACTAGCGCGAGCCTATCTGCGGCTACTGGCGAGTCTGAAAAACATCCCATAAAATAGGCGTGCTGATGAGGAGCAACCACAACAAAACACATTTATTTGGATCCTTCTTTGAGTGACCTCTGGGTCCCGCGGATCCCGCGGTAAGATGTGAATCAACCATCCCGTAAGCTCAGCTTGGTAGAGCTTCCGATCACGCTAGTAACGTGAGGAGACGCTGTAGAGTTGCACCCATGGTGCGACCGTTCAGCCTATCAAGCTAACAGAGACCGGAGCGTCGCTGGAGAGTCCTAAAGACTCGGCGAATTCAAAATAGGCGCTTCTGCCTATGAAACTCCGGCCCGCGGGACCACCATATACTAAATGATCTGTTGTCATAGTCCACATGAAGCTGCGCTTGGATTATTAGTCGAATGGACTTGCCATTATTAGAACCCTCTCGCGCACACGACCTGCAAGATCAACTCGTTTCTTGCAGTTGCGCGCTGGCGGCAGTCTCACCCTCCTCTTCAGTGTTGAGACGGAAGTAGCAAAGATTCCAAAAATCATTTTCAGGGAATTCTAGCTTGGGTTGACGTTGACATGACCGCGCATAGGATCAATTACTTTGACAAGACCATTGTCGTCGTATGAAATTGGCGGGCCCGGTGGGATTCGAACCCACGATCTCCGGCTTGCTCCCTTCTCTCGGACCGAAGGCCAGCATCTTAATCCTGACTAGACTACGGGCCCTAACCTTTCTGAGATCTCTGTTGATACTCTTTAACCTTGCAACTTGTCAAAAAAGTAAGCCCCATCTCAGTGGAATGCTAAGATCTTATTTGTTCTTCATAGTAACCTAGTCTCTTAGTATAAAGAGACACAATCCTTATTTTCAAACTCCTAAAGGCATTAAAGGATCTATCTTGGTTTGCGAGTCGTCGTATCTGTTGATGAGTTGGGCTGATTATGATTCAGAAAGACTTAAGAAATAAGGAGGCATCTTTGCGTTTTCTTCATCGTGATCATTTATGGCATTATCCGACGCGAACATTATGAAGTCCATAAGAGACGGCGGGGTCAACATCGATCCGTTTGAGGATTCGAGTCTGGGACCCGCGGGCTACGACCTCAGAGCTGACGAAAAAGTCATTCTAAGGCCGAATGAGCAAAAACTTGTATCTACACTTGAAAGAGTTGAACTCTCACCCAGTCTCTTGGGAATTCTCCATTTGAGATCATCATTTGCAAGAGAGGGTATCTTCGCCAGCCTTGCGCTTATAGATCCAGGTTTCAGAGGACAACTGACTGTCTCTCTTCTCAACATGGGTAGAGAGGAAGTGAAGATTGAGAGAGGAGAACCGTTTCTTCAGTTAACATTGATCAAACTCTCTTCTGAGGCTGCGAAATCATACGAGGGAAGATATCAGGGAAGCTTCGGAATCGTTAGAAGCAAAAGAGCGATTCATGTTAAGAAATCGTCAAACATAGCATAGAAAGGATTATACACTTTACATCGGGATGTATAAAAGAAGGGTTTTTCTTGGCCGGTTCGAGAGTAACAGATCTCAAATACAAGCTCATGGTCACTGAGCTTCTCAACCTGGCCAAGGACTATTACACTTACCGTGAACTCTCACAACTGATAGGACTACCCGAGACCGTTCTCAGCAGATACGTTAAGGGACACGTCCTTCCAACAATCGATCGAGCCCAAGATATCAACAAGAAACTAGATAGTGTAATGCGTATTGAATCAGAGATCCAGAAAAGAATCAAATTTGACGATCTCGGATACTTTGACAACACCAAGGTCATCTCGGACACTATGCTTCTTGAACGCGCTGTTCAACAAGTTGTGAACAAATTTGCTGGACAGAGAGTCACAAAAGTACTTACTCCTGAGACCGATGGAATTCCTCTTGCTGCACTGCTGGCACACAGACTCGGCGTTGCCCTCGTGATAGCAAAGAAGGCAAGGGAAGTCGGTGTTGGAGAATTCATAGAGGAACTGTACATACCTTCAAGATCGGCAATGATAATGAGTTTCTATGTCCCTCGAAGCATGTTCAGGAAAGGTGACTGCGTACTCATCGTTGACGATGTGATAGATAGCGGCGAAACACAGAGGGCCCTGATAAGTCTCGTGCGCAAAGCCAAATCAGAGGTCACAGGAATCTACGCTTTGATGTCCATCGGCAAGGAATGGAAGAATAAGATCGAGGATGTAGTGAACTGCCCCATTGAAGTCGCCTACGAAGTACCTCAGAAAATGAGGCCTGACTAAGAATCTATGCAGTGTCGGCCCTGGCAAGCCTCACGACGTTGTCTTGATCTGGATAATTCAGCAATCCCTTATCAGTGATTATTGCGTCAACCAGACTCAATGGTGTCAAGTCGAAGGCCGGATTTATCACATCGACATTCCTTGGGCATATTCTTATGTTTGAGATGTGGGTGACTTCTCTGGAATTCCTTTCCTCAATCTTGACCGCGCTGCTAGAGTTCAATGGATCGAAGGTTGATATTGGCGCAGCGACGTAGAAAGGTATCCGATGATATCTCGCGGCTATAGCGAGACTGTATGTGCCGATCTTATTGAAGACACCATCCCTCACAACCCTGTCGGCTCCAACAATTACCTTCTGAACTAATCCCTTGGCCATGACATATCCCGCCATTCCGTCCGTGATCACTTTCACCGGTATCTTATCGTTTGAGAGTTCAAAGGCTGTGAGCTTGGCACCCTGAAGTCTTGGCCGCGTCTCATCAGCTAGGACGCTGATGCGTTTGCCCTGCTTGACAGCGGTCCTGATTGGCGCTAGAGCGGTTCCATAACCTACAGTTGCAAGGGCTCCCGCATTGCAGTGGGTTAAGATAGTATCTCCGTCAGATATCAAGGAAGCACCGTACTCACCGATTCTGAGATTGGCCGCCACATCTTCGTCCGCCATTCGGACTGCTGTCTGAATGACAGACTCCTTGACGGCCTCGACATCTCCTGAAGATTCTCTCGCAGCCTCAAGGGTCTTTGACAGCGCCCACATGAGATTTACGGCAGTGGGTCTTGTGTTTCCGAGTTTCACTGATGCCGACTCCAACTCCTTGAGCAGGCCCTCTTTCCTCTTGACCTTACTTCTGTACGCAACCAATGCGAGGCCCATAGCTGCTGCAACACCTATAGCGGGCGCTCCGCGAACAACCATGTCTTTGATCGCTTTGACAACCTCTCCTGATGTTCTGCACTTGATGTAGCTTATTCTCTCAGGGAGTCTGGTTTGATCTATCATCAGTACTGCTCCCTTTTTCCACTTGACAGTTCTTAGAGTAAAGAAATCCTCCACCGGACTACACCCTGACTTCCTTTGATCAACTTTGCATCGATGGCAGTCATGCTCTCAAGAACATCTATAACCTACCTTAAATAGGATATTCAGTCGCCGCCTGCTTGCCAAATGGTGTGAAAGCTTGATTGAAATCCTCGAGGCTTACATGAAGAAAGGCAGAGTCTATCTTCCGGAGCCCGGAAGGTCGATGGAACTCCTTGAAAGGGGCTTTGGAACTCGCCGAGGCAACAGACTTGATCTCTCGCCTTACGAGGCCTTCTTCTTGACTGAGAAGGCACGAATAAGAGTTGTCAAAGAATCCGATGGCACCCCGCTAACGTTACACGATCTTGTCTCGGCATTCTCAAAGGGAAAACAGGAGATCTGGATAAGATATCTCGTCTACCGTGACCTCCGTGATAGAGGATATATTGTTCGTGAGTCCAAGAGAGTGGACTTTGAGATTTGTGGTAAGGGAGCAGAAAGGAGACTTGTCTCGATAGTCTATGAGGGTAAGGAGGCGAGCCTCCAAGAACTAACAATCCTCATCAGATATGCCGCCAAGCAGAAAAAGGAACTCATACTCGCAGTTATAGACAGAAGGACCGATCTTGTGTACTACTCTGTCGGAGAGATAGAGTTCCAAGAATCACCAGTAGCCAGGACTGAATAGTAGAACGGTGTGAAAAGATTGGCTGACCAAGAGTCTTTCGCGCCACCAAGAGGGATGAGGGATCTTGAGCCGACTGAGATGGCTCGACGCCGCTGGATGTACGATAAGATTCAGCAGGTCATGACATTATATGGTTTCCAGATGGTTGAGCCAACGGCCGTGGAGAATCTCTCCACCTTAGAGGCTAAAACAGGACCGGATATAAAGAACGAGATCTACTGGTTTGAGGACAAAGCTGGAAGAAAACTGGGTCTACGCTTTGATCTGACTGTCGGAATGACAAGAATGGTTGCAAACCGCCTAGACCTTCCAGAACCAATCAAAATCTTCTCCATTTCTGAAATGTGGCGATATGATGAGCCGCAATTCGCCAGATATCGGCATTTCTACCAGTGGGATGCGGAGGTCTATGGGTCTGCAGAGCAGGAAGCTGACGCTGAGGCGATATGTCTGGGCATGGATATACTCGACAATCTCGGGCTCAAAGACTGTGAAATCCGAATAAGCAATCGGAAGTTGACAGAAGGATTTCTCAGATCTAGAGGTTTAGAATCAAAGGAGAAGATTGAAGCGACGATCAGACTTATCGACAAGATAGGAAAACTATCCAAGGAACAGATAACTAATGAACTAAGGTCAGTAGGCCTCCAAGAATCCCTAATCGAACAGGTAATGAGTTTCGCAGCTCTCAAGGACAAACCGGACAAGATCCTCGCCCAGAGCCCGCAAGGACTTGATGACAAAGGAAAACAAGGTCTGGAAGAACTGACTAAGCTAGCAGAGATCCTGGATAAGCTAGGTAGAATCGATCGTTGCGTTTATGATCTTAGTATTGTCAGAGGCATAGGCTACTACGACGGCATAGTCTTTGAGGCTTATGATAGGGGAGGCGAAGACATAGGCGCAATCTTCGCCGGGGGGAGATATGACGGGCTTTGCAGGATCTATGGAAAGAGAGATATGCCAGCGACGGGCGTGGCTGGAGGAATCGAGAGGATGATGCTGTCCATGGAGAGGGCTGGCCTCTTCCCTGAGCTGAAGCAGCCCCCTCAAGTATTCGTCATCGCAGTGAACGATTCGGTGAGGGGGGCGTGTTGGACAATAACGCAGAGTCTTAGAAAACAAGGAATATCCGTGGATTTTGATCTTAAGAGGCGTGTAATGAGGAAGCAGCTTGAGTACACCGACTCAACAGGTGTACCTTATGTCATCATAGTGGGCCAAAAAGAGCTTGACAAAGGCGTCGTCAAGCTAAAAGACATGGCTAAGCGCACAGAAAGCGAGATGACCCTTGACGATGCGGTGAATACAATCAAGAGAGCCTGATGGCATCATGGGCTGACGTTTTTAATTGAGAAATGCTCAGTCTGCAAGAACCTCACCAAGGAATGGTGGCTGTTGTCCTGATCATGGATAAACGCGCACCAGTATGTCTTACGGAGATCACGGCCAAGAAGGCCGAATAAAAGATTGGGAAGAAATTTCCTTGACAAACGAAATCTGCGAGATATCGTATTAGGTCTTCAGATTGGTTTCTTCCTGAAGAACTTGATGTAGATTGTCTCAAGTATCCCAATAGTGTTCATAACCAGAAGTGCTACAAACCACACTTTTTGAGAGCCACGGGCAGCATACCATAGGGCCAGACCTTTGATCGCGATTGACCAGACCAGCAACGGAACCAGAACGTATGGATTCAGTATCCATGAGAAGAATTCAGGCAGCGTTTGCATAGATCCTCTATCCTGTACTTTCGGTGTATAGCAGATTGCTAGACCGATAAAGATTACTGGAACATTCTCCTTTCTCTGGTGGTTGTATTCTGCATGAATCAATTGCTTTTGAATCCCTACGGAAAAAGCTAAATCGACTTCGGCTGAGAACATTATCATGGTCGAAAAAGAAAAGAAGAGCATACCTCCAGGTCTCAGCTCCAGAGTTGCTGTCTCAATAATCGTGGTATTCGGCTGGCTTATCTACGCGATTTTTCACGTTGTCTTCCTTTGGAACTGCTTCAGCACTGCCCAAAATATCGCTCTTATAGTAATAACATTCCTTCTCGGCATAGCCATTCTGGGTGCTATGTGGGCTTCATGGGGTATCAAGATAGGAAGAGGAATCACTGAACGCGACGAAGAATGAGACCTTCAACTCACCAGATTATCTCTAAGGCGCCCTTCCCCGTTACATTAAGAGTTGCCTGGAACTGGTACGCAGTCCTTGAACGAAATCTCGAGGTGCTCAGCCACGGCTGTCCCTGCTAAAACTTCCGAACGCCTGTTATGGTGGGTTATTGCAGGAACCAGGGGTGGCGCAACTAGAGCTAGAATAATCTCACTTCTAAAAGAACATCCCAGCAACGCCAGTCAAATCGCCGATCAGCTAGGACTTGACTACAAGACGATCAGGCACCACATCGAAGTTCTTGAAGAGAACAGGCTTCTGGTCAGAGTGGGAGGCAAATATGCTGCAGCGTATTTTCTTTCATCCGAGCTGGAAAGCAACTATGGAGTATTCAAGGATATCTTGAATAGATCTCGGAAGACAAAGACAGATTAATGGAAAATATGTAAAATGCAATTAGGAGAATTATCATGATTGATCTGCTTCTGACTGTTGAAGGAGTTCTTACCTTCCTTAACGCGATTCTAGTAGCTATAGTTATGTACCATTTCGTGCAAAGCTACAAGGAGGTCAAATCGAGATTCACGCTTGGACTCCTACTCTTCTCTTCGATCCTGTTGGTTCAGGTTATCTTCTCCTTGCCCGCTGCCGCGCTATCAGGCGTCACTTACGCCCCTGAGGCAGTAGTCTTTGACATAATATCGAGCAGTTTCGAACTCGTGGCCCTGCTAATATTCCTCAATCTGGTCAGGAAGTAGAAGGCCGAAGTCAGAGTTCAACTCAGAAAAGGATCAGAATCCTCTGAGTGGAAAGCCAGATCAGAGGATCATCTGGGTGAGTTTTGGGGGAAAAATGGTGCCAAATCTGGAAATCACTTATATCATCTTCAGAAACCTAGATTCCTCAGGTGTGAAACAGAATGGATCAGAAAGCCCTCACAGGGATTGCCTTACTAGTGATTGGTCTGTTCGGTCTGGCTTTGTTCTTCCCGATCTATTCACCGACTACTTATGGTGGCTGGGGATGCCCTATGTTTGGTCGTCGCGGATACGGCAGGATGATGATTCCTTCAGTAGGCCCATACACCGGATCATTCATTGGATATAATATGATGATCTTTGTCTTCGATGCAGTTTTTGTAGCCATATTGTTACTGGGGATCTATTTCGTCTGGAAGTCAACACAGACCACCGGAAACCAATAAAGAGCGCGCGCGTTGAAACAGCTATCGTATTCTTGAATTTTCTTGGTCTTTGCAGGATCCGCAGAGATCCTAAAGAGGTTTATTCGAGTCGCCTCAGCCTGCTGATGATGGCTGAACAATCGAGACTGGAGAGCATATGATAATCTTTAATCCTACCGTCGTAGGAAGTCCCTCACTAGGAACTCAATAGGTGCTCCAAGTTGAACATTTACCCCGATCTTAAACAGGAAGTACATCTCTTTTTGCGTAGCTATACAGGATATTTGGAGGCAAAACAGACTCAGGACCTTTATTGTTCACTCATTGAGAAGTCAAAAGATATCTCTGAACTCGACGAGAAAGTAAAGCAAGAGATATCAAGTTCAATCACAAAAGGAGACACCAGACTGGCTGAGACGATCAAGACGCTGCATGAGAAGATCAAGAGCAATTTTTTCGTGAACTTGCTATGATCGACATCAGCACTTCTGAAGGTAAGCGACTCGCTGATACATTACTAGAATTCTAGTTGGAGGGACCAAAACTGGCACAGCGCGCGCTGATAGCTTCGGCGACACTAAACCCATCTGAACATTTCTTGGGTAATTCACTCTATCTGGTAGCTTGGGGCTTGCTTTGGGGCCTGTACTCACGGCTGCTATTGCCAGCACGCAAGGAATCCTCTCCGCGATTGCCATGTCCTCAATACTTCCTGCTGCCTCTTCTGTCACCCTAGTCTACGCTGTACTGGCCAAAGCTAGGAAGAACCATTAAAAGGAATCCGAGCACGCGCGCGGAAATCTGGTTCATGTCTTGATGTTTGGCTTAAGCATATAGGGTGGAGCTTTGTGATACACATTTCTTGTGAATACTCAGTATTCTTTCGATTTCCGTTCTTAGTTCTTCTTCTGATCTTAGGCCAACGATTTCGTATATGGTTCGGCCGGCGCAGAGGAACTTCAATGTTGGAACCCCCATAATACCATATCCTGAAGCGATCTCGGAGTTTTGTGATGCGTCTGCCATGGCGAAGATCATTCTATTGGAGTATTCTGGGGATAGTCGTCGGAATATTGGTGTCAGTTGCCGGCAGAAAGGGCACGTGGGCGTATAGAATTCGATTACAACTGGCAGTTCAGCCTTAAGGACGGTGTCCTTCCAGTTAAGTGAGTTAACCTCTAGGATATCTTGGGTGGCCAAAGTATTTCGAGTTTATTGATCCGTCGGGCCTTAAGAAACTTGAGGCAGGCTACACTGACGCGCGCGCGATTGTGTCTTTTCTCCGCAGCATATGCAGTACTTCAATTGGCGAAAGCCTTTTCTAGTTTTCACGATGACGGCTGCGGATCTGTGACCTTCCTTTCTGCAAATCGTGCAACCTTCTGCCTTATTATCCAATCAAGACACCTCCAACAATCCTGGAATCATCAAGTTGATTATTCTGAGATCTCTCTCCTCATTCTCTGGAATTCTTCTGTTGAGATTTCTCCTTTGGCGTAGCGTTCTTTCAGGATTTCAATCGCTGTGCTGCCGCCTTGAATAGGCCCTTGGCTGAGCTGTTCCTTGCCGCAATAGTGGCAGAAACTCGATGTTGCATCAATGGTTGCCCCGCAATTCTGACAGTTTTTGTTGGTCTGCGTGTGTTCTGTTCTTGGGGTTGTCTCTCTTCCCACCAGGTATCCTCCAGCAAATCCTAGGAGTGTGCCTCCCAATCCGCATGCAAAACACATTCAGATTCACCTTCGGTTATTCCAGTTCGGCGGAGAGTGGAATGCTTCGTGTGACGCATTCTGTTCCTGGGCAACGCTCCTCAGCTAACTTCACCAGCCTCTCCAGTGTCGACCTTGGGACATCGGCCTCAAGGTGAACTTTCAGCCCAACCTTCTGGATTATTGGTTCCTTTGATAGACCTAGCTGCTTTCTTAGGTCAACTCGATTCTCAGCGGTGACCTTTAGGGAATTTAATTTGACATTCTCATTTGTTGCAGTGGCCACGAGTGTTGTTGCATAGCAAGCAGCCAAACCATAGAGGCAGTATTGTAGAGGGTCAGGGCTGCTTCCCCAGCCGCCTGCAAAGGGAGGCATCTCGCACGTTAATGAGACTTTCCCCTTTTGAAATGGGATCTCTGCGACGAATTGGGGTTTCCCTTCTTGAAAGATCCATTCTCCGGTGACGCTTTTCTCTTTGAGTGCTTGCTTGGGTTCCTTTTTCACGGCATCCATAAATTTCTGCATCTGTTCCAGATTGACATTATTCATTGCATGTCCTGACTCCTTTTGGTTGGTGTAGTATGCTGTTAAGTCAGTTCTTTCATTTGTATGAAGGCGCCGTGCCATATGTGATACCATACCTGGCCTGTGTAGCCGTTGACACTCAGCATGCCGTATACCTTACCGTCCCTGAGCACGTGTACTGTGTAGTAGCCGTAGAAGGTGTCAGGTTCCTCTGTTGACGAGCCTGATAGATATGAGTTCAAGTAGGCTTGGGTAAGTTGCTTTGCATCCGTCTTTGTTATTGACATGTTAGCGGCGGGCACTCCGCCATATGGTTGGTATCTCCATCCGCGACCCATCATGCCTGGGCCCATCATTCTTCCCCCTTGACCCCAGCCGCCACCCATCATGCCTCCTATCATACCACCGTACTTGGTATTCCACATCATGCTTGGACCTTGCTCAGGATGAATTACTCCCATCATCCCACCCATCCCGCTGAGGCCGACCCCTTTCTCGATGACCCCTTCAAAGGCACCTATCCCAGTACTCTTCTCGTAGGCGATGAAGTAGTAGTTGTATTGGAACTCCATTATCTCTTTGACAGCTAAGTCAGGGTATCCTAAGGACGCAACGTAGCTCTTTGCAACTTCTGTTGCCTCATCGATGTTTTTTGGGATTAATGTGTTGGGTGGGTATGGTGCTGGAATCTGAGGAGTCGATTGAAGGGGCGACAGTGCTGGAGGATTTGTTTGAAAGGCCTTAGGTATTGTACCTGTGTATGTTGGTATGAACTGGATTGTTGAGAAGACGGCTAAGCCTAAGATACCGACTATTATGAAGAATACTCCAAGTGGGATTCTTTTATTCATTCAGCTAATCCTCTTTGGTGAGTTCCTGCTTCATTCGCTCGTACTCTTCTTTAGTTATCTCGCCCTTGGCATACCTTTCCTTCAGGATTTCAAGGGATCTTCCGAGAGTTGCTGGGCCGCTGGTTGTTGGTCTGCCTCCGCTTATGAGATAGTAAACTCCAAACACTATCAAGCCAAGAAAAACAATGAACAGAAGTACTCGAATTATCGCGCCGATCCAATTGAATCCATAGCCATATCCGTACCCTTGCCAGCCCATCATACCAGGGCCCATCATCCCTCCCATAAACATGAACGGGCCTGCAAAGACGATTATCAAGATGATTACTAGGACGGCGATCCACCCGCTGTTTCTATCAGTCATATTTTTCTAATCTCCGTCAAATATCTCCAACAGCGATAATGGATCACAGGCTATTTAGGGAATTACCAGAATCTTGCCCCACTTTGCCCCTAATTTCATCCTAAAGGAGGTCGCTTTTCTGCTTGGGCGCGCGCTTCAGCAAAAGAATAAGAATGAACTGCCCAATGTACAAGCACGAAGAAAGGGTTGAGATATACTTGTCCACAGAGAGCAAGATCGAGTTGATAAGGAAATCGGTTAATGAGATCAAACTGATCGATAC
>Ga0315285_10000099_pt1 | contig 83473 bp, 70 predicted proteins | sample YL17G09_36_MG_FD_203698 | JGI IMG/M metagenome (GOLD analysis project Ga0315285, IMG submission 203698) | Sediment microbial communities from Yellowstone Lake, YNP, Wyoming, USA - YL17G09_36 | ecosystem: Environmental > Aquatic > Freshwater > Lake > Sediment | place: USA: Wyoming | collected... | reverse complement strand
TCCTTGCTCCACGGGTTTTTCCTTCAACACGCCCATGGTGCGGGAGACTCGTTTTGTTTTACAGAGGCTCGCGTAAACCTCTGCCAATAGTGCGAAAGTCGAACTTAGACCTCCTAACAGAACCCGCCACGCCAGTGGCGGGCCAAGGCGGCCCCGCCCTTGCGGGCGGGGTTCTGATAGGCGCTCTTATCTCTCATCCCTTATCTCTTATCCTCTTCTCTGTGTCTCTGTGCCTCTGTGGTTATCCTCACGCAGTTTCCCGCGTCACTACCTCGAAATCCTCGCGTTCGCCCTTGCCTGTCAGCGGGTAGTCCTTCCGCAACGGATGGTCCTTGAAGTTCTGCGGCAACAGGATCCGTCGCAGGTCCGGGTGACCGGCGAAGCGGATGCCGAACATGTCATACACCTCGCGCTCGGGCCACTCGGCGCCTTTCCAGATCGACGTCACGGTCGGCAGTTCCGGGTCGGGGTCGTTCACGAAGGCTTTGATCCACAGACGATGATTGTGCGTTAGGCTCAACAACGAGTAGATCACGCCGAAGCGGTCCTCCGCATCCGGGTAGTTCAAGTAATCCACGCACGTCAGGTCGCAGAGCTGCTCGAACCCGGTCCGCGGGTCGCGGTACAGGAAGCGCAGGACGTCGAGCAGGCGCGGCGGCGGCACGCGCACCCAAAGCTGGTCGGAAGCGCGGCCGTCCGCGTAAGTCACCAGCGGCCGGGCTTCGAGCTTCAGCTCGGGAAAACACTCCTGGAGTGCGCGAATAACCTCGGCCGTCGCCATTGCGCCTATTCCTCCCTGGTGAAGCCGGCCCCTAACTCAGTCCGCTGCCGCGGCGGCTGGACTGTCAGCCGCAGTCCACGCCCGCGCTCCTGGCTCGTTTTCACGCCCTCTTCGGTCACGATCCGCTGAATCAGCAGCAGACCTTCCAGCAGCGTCTCCGGCCGCGGCGGGCAGCCGGGCACGTAGACATCGACGGGCATGAACTGGTCAATGCCCTGCACGACCGCGTACGTGTCAAACACGCCGCCCGTCGACGCACACGCCCCCATCGAGATGACCCACTTCGGCTCGGTCATCTGAATGTAAATCTTCTGCAGCACCGGCATCATCTTCATCGGGACGCGGCCGGCACAAATCAGCAGGTCGCACTGCCGCGGCGAGAACCGCATCGCTTCGGCCCCGAAGCGGGCGATGTCGTAGCGGCTGGCGCCGGTCGCCATCAGCTCGATCCCGCAGCAGGCGGTCGCAAACGGCATCGGCCACAGGCTGTTCCGCCGCGCCCACTTGATGATCGGGTCCAGCCGCGTGGCGACGAATCCAGCCCCGCCGCCCGCGGCGCCGGTCAGCGCGGTAGTTCGTCTCAGTTCCACCGGAACACCCCGCGGCGCCACTCGTAGATGAACCCCACGAGCAACAGGCCGAAGAACACGCCCATCGCGATTAACAGATAGGCCGGAGTGTAGCCGGCGGCGATCAGCGCCTGCGCCCAGCCACGGTGTTCGCCCGATTGCAGTCGCGGGTACAGCACCGCCCACGGGTACAGGAACACGACCTCGACATCAAAGATCAGGAACAACACCGCGATCAGGTAGAACCGGACGCCGAACCGCCGGCGGGCATCGCCGAACGGCTCCATGCCTGACTCATATGTGGCGTGTTTGATGGGGCCGACGCGCTTGGGACCGATCCGGTGCGCGAGCAGCAGGATGGCGAGCGCGAGCGCGGTGGCCACGAGGATCAGCCACGCGACGGTCGTGAAGTCCCTCTGCGCCAGGGTGAAACAGCACCGTACCGGTTCCATGTTCGTCCTTGCGCTCACGTCGCGGCTGGCCGGCCCGCAACGCACCAATTCCGGCGGGCGGCATTATGGCCCGGGACGCGCCGCCGGGCAAGTTGCCCCTGGCATGCGACCAGGACCGCGCGATGGTACGATCCGCGCGGACCAGGCGAGTTGACCCATGCCCTCCGGGCGCTGTGCCGGCCGTGGAAGGCGGCACTGACCCGCGGCAGGACCATGCAACATGGCTGTAGCAGCCCGATGGCTCGGTCGCATTCTTCTGATATTCGCCGCTCTCCTCGCCGGCTGCGGCAACGAGACGGTGAATCGCCAGGCCATCGTCGGCATCTGGCTGGAGGAGTCCGGCCTGCTCACGGCCCGTCCGGGGTCGGCGGCTCTCGCCACCACGAACGCGGTGCGGCGCCAACTCGCCTTTGAGCGAGACGGGACGTTCCGGCTCATGGTGTGCGATCCCGATCGCCGGCCGGTGACCCCGCCGGAGTTTGTCACCGGCACGTGGCGGATCAGCGGCGGCGCCGTGGTCCTCACGGTCAAGGAGACGCGGCTGGGGCCGCAGCACGCTGGCTGGGTCCCCGCGACCTTTCTGCAAACGCAGCGCGGGGGCGGAAGCGCGCCCGACACGCTGGACTTTCGCGGGCGGGACGGCCTGCGGGTCCGCTACCGGCGCGTGTCCCCGGCCCCGCCGTAGCCGCGGCCGGCGTCCGCATTTCTCCCCCACGTACCCGGGGCGTGACATAGTATTTCTAGAACCTCTTGACGCCAGGCCCGGGCGCGGGTATACTTGGAGCTGTGACCACCGTGGAGGGTGCACCATGACCGAGATCGTCCAGGAGCTCATGATCCCCGACGAGGCCGCCCGCTGGTTCCGCCGCTCGCTCTCCTGGCTCCGCCAGCAACAGGAGCTGGTGCGGCTGGCGGGCCCCGGCGGCCAACCGCTCTACCATGTCCGCGTCTGTCGGGCCTACGTCTTCGGCCGGATGCGCGGCCTGACCGGGGAGGCCCTGCGGGACATCCAGCTTCAAGCCCTGGCGGCGGCGTGCGGGCTGGACAGCCCAGGAGGTGAGAAAGTGGGGACGTGAGAACGTGGGAACGTGGGAATGTGGGAATGTGGGAACGAACACTCGGGCGCTCTCAAAGAGCACGCCCCGTTCCGTTCTCACGTTCCCACGTTTCCGGGTTCCGACGACTAGAGCCGTTTCAGTTTGGGTGTAGCGGCCGAGCTCCGTCTCGGCCGTGGGCGCCCTGAGCATTCCACGGCCGGGACAGAGCCCGGCCGCTACAGGAAAACCGAATCCGGTCTAAACTGCGGCGAGCGCCTCTTTGAGATCGATAGCATGCTCGTAGAGGGCCCGGCCGATGACCACGCCGGCCAGATTCATTTGCGACAGTCGACGGACATCCTCCAGGTCCGACACGCCGCCGGAGGCGATGACGGGCACCGTGGCCGCCGCGGCCAGCGCTTCAATCGCCCGCAGGTTGGGGCCGAGCAACAGGCCGTCGCGGCCGATGTCCGTATAGACAATGGTGGACAGCGGCCAGCCGGTGACGGCCCGCGCCACGTCCAGAGCGCCGTGCTCCGTGTCGCGCGTCCAGCCATGGACGGCAAGCTTGCCGAGGCGCGCATCCAAGCCGAGCGCGATGCGGCGCGTGTACTCGGGCCGGTGCGCGACGGCCTCGAACCAGGGCCAGTCCTGCAGGGCCCGCGTGCCCACGATGACGCGCTCCGCGCCCGCGGCGAGTGCGGCGTCAATGCCGGCCTCGTCCCGCACACCGCCGCCGAATTGCACGTGCGCCCCAGTCTGCTCGACGATCCGCCGGAGCGTAACGAGGTTCTTGATCTTTCCGTCGCGGGCGCCGTCCAGGTCAATGACGTGCAGCCAGGTGGCGCCGGCGGCCCGAAACTGGCGGGCCACGTCGAGCGGATCGCTCTCATAGTCGATGACGCGGTCGTAGCGCCCCTGAATCAGGCGGACACACTTGCCGCCGAGCAGGTCGAGGGCAGGGAGAATATCCATGGCCACCTGTCCCGCAGCGCAGGGCCGGAATGACGGCCCGGCCCCAGGGTCAGGCCCGTCATGCCACCACGGCAAGGAGCCCGAATCCGGTCGCCGTGCGAGCACGCGGACGCAAGGCGTCTACTTGGGTACCGGCGTTCCCTTTTCCGGGGCCGCGGTCTCGGGCGCACTGCCCGCGGGCGCGCCGATCGCCTGCCGGGACGGCACGGCGATGATTTCGACGCGGCGGTTCTGCTGTTTGCCGGCCCGCGTGGCATTGGCGGCGCGGGGCCACCACTCGCCTTGGCCGCCGGCCATCATGCGCTCCGGCCGCATTCCCATCTTCATGAGCTCGCGGTAGACGGTCATGCCGCGGTTGCCGCTCAGGTCGAGGTTGTCTTTCCAGTGGGAGAGCTTGATCGGGTCGGTGTCGGTGTGACCGAGGACCCAGATCATCTTATCGGGGAAATTCTGATTGATCTGGCTGGCGACCTCCTGGAGCTTCGCCTGGGCGGCCGGCTTGAGCGTGGCCTTGCCCGAATCGAAGAGGAAGTCCGTGCTCAGCGAGGTCCAGGCGTACGGGCCGGAGAATTCCCAGCCCTTCGGTCCCTTCTCCATTGCCGGCTGCGTGAGCTGTTTGCGCAGGTTCGCGTTTTCCTGCTCCAGTGCCGCGGCCCGGTTCCGCCACTGGTCGCGCTCGTTGGTCGCCGCCGCCAGCCGAGACCGCAGGTCGTCGTTCTCGGCCTGGAGCTGGTTCACCTTTTCCTGCAAAGCCAGGGCCCGCTGTTTGTCCGGATTCTCGCAGCCCGTCAACAGGAGAATGGCCGTGAGCCCACCAAGTCCGAAGATCAACCGCCGCGCCATCGTCATTGTCTTCTCCTTCTTGTGCCGCGATGCAGGACTCCGTTCCAAACGCTCGCCGCCCGATCATCGGGTGCGGGTCGGGCTCCGCCCGATAAGAGCGAAAGATAGGACGGCACGGGTCCGGATGCAAGCGGCTGACGGGTTCCTCCGGCAGCCCAGGCCGGGTCGCGGCAGGAAGCGTTCCCGGCAGCGACCCCGCCCCGTCACTCCGAGCCCCGCCAGGAAGCCAGAAGCTGCCTCGGCCGCGATCAGCGTCGGCGCTGCGAGCGCCGGCCAGGTTTCCCCCAAACGTGCATGAACCGCCGATTCGGCCGCGAGAGAAGCGGCTCGTGCGAGCCATCCACGCGCTGGGCGCGTATGTGAAGCTACACATTTGCGGGAACCTGGCGCTTCGCGTTCTGATCCGTGTCCTGGACCTGCGCACCGTCACTTAGTTTACGAAAACCGTTCGCTCGCCTGCAAGCGGGCCACGGTAGGTGGGCCGGCCGGCGTTCATGCACTTGCTCGGCCGTCTGCCACGGCGGACGGTGGCCTCCACGATTCCTCGGGGCACAAGTGACGGAGTACACGGGCCGCGAAGGTTGCCGTCTGCGCAGATTCGATCACCGGTCGCACCTGCAAGTTTAACCTGTGGCAGCGGACGAGCCGACAACCCCTGCGGATCGGGCGCGGCCGGTGACCGCCGGCAACATGGTGCCGCGCGCGGACATGTCCGAAGAAAATGAAGATGGAGAACCCCCCATGAAGACTACCTTACTCATCGTCGTCGGGCTGCTCATCGGCCTTGCGCTGGCCGCTCCGCTCGGGTGTGGCCAAGGGGGCCCCAACAACCTGACGCCCGCGTCGGGTAATGGCCCGTCCACCCCGACAGACGCCGACACTACGGAGGACGGCACACTGTCTGACAGCAACGCCGACACAGGCAGCGACTCATCCGCGGGCGACACGTCGGACGAGGACGCGAACGGAGACGGCACGGCCAACGACGACATCTCCGGGAACGACGATGCAACCACTGGCCAAGAAGCCAAGCTGACCGTCAAAATGCAGGCGGATTTCTCCACCGCGGCCCTGGTGTCGGATGCCGACAACGGCGGTGAGCAGTCCGGCCAGACAGCGCGCGACGGGGATTGCCCCGATCCGCCGGCCACGCAGGACTATCCGGGCCTGTCGGCTGGCGCGGACTGCGATGGCGACGGGGCCGTTGTCCAGTACATTACGCCATCGCGGTTCGTGGTGGCCTGTAAACGTCTGGCGCTTGTCGCCGCCGACGGGCACACCGAGGAAATCATTCCGGACACGGGCCGCCTCGCCGACGCGGAGGTGCTCGACTTGACCTCGCCGATGACCCTGGCCGACATGACGATTCCGGCGGCGAACTACGTGGCCGTCGAAGCGGAGCTGTACTACTACGAGCTCGTGATGCCGCTGAACGACCCCCCTGCTGACCAGGGACTCCGGCTGTTCTTAAGCGACGACGACTTCCCCAGCGAGGGCGATCTCGGGCATCACCAGGGGGACATCACGCTCATCGATGCCGAGGGTAACGAGCTGGGGTTTGTCGTTGAAGGCGCGCCGTGGACCGTCGATTCACTGTCGCCGGTCCATCAAGACCTGGTGTATGCCGGCTCGACCGACCCGGAGACGGGTCACCGTCGCGGCCCATTCGGCGACACAACGCTCTGGAATTCCGAGCCGTTCATGCAGGGGTCCACGCAGGATGTCTTCATCGTCGAGATCGGCGTCAACCTGGATTTGACCGCCACCGTGTCGGATGCCGCCCTGACCGTGGTCTTCAATGTGGCCGACAGTTGGTTTTACGAAGACTACGACGGTGACGGCCACTTTGCCCCCTGCGGCAATGGCCAGGGGAATCCGGGCGACGCGTGCTTTGACGGCGGTGCGTGGGCGCCGCTGTTCCCGCAGCCCCAGGCCGTTATCGAGGCCGCCGCTGAATAACGCGCGGGCCGCCGCTGCTGGCGGCACGTCGCCGAGCAGCGCTCATCGTCGTCACCCAATTCGGGTCCTGTGCGGCAGCATCACGGCGCGGCGGGCCCGAATCCGTGAGACGCGTAAGTTCTGCTTTGGCAAGGACGACGGGGTTTTCGGTAGGCACAACAGGCGGCTCAACTCGGCTACGTCGGCCGGTGCCGTCGTTGTTTTTTTATGTTTTTTTGTATTTTTTCTTCCGCGCGGCGTTGCGCAGGGGTCGTTTCTGCAACTATATAGAGTAGGTCAGTGCCCTGCGGGAGCAGGGCTATGTTGGGACACCTTGGTAGCCCATAGAGTAGTTGGTGGCTGAATGGGCGTAACCGTCACAAAGACCTGTTTCGAGCTATCCGGAACCGACTTAGAGTTGGCGATGCGACGACCGAACGACGTGGCCTGCGGCCTCATAAGCGCTTGCCGTGAAAGGAGAAAGGCATGAGAACCAGGGAGCTATCTCTCAACACTGAGACGCTGCGGAACTTGCAGAACTGGGAGCTGAAACTCGTCGCCGGTGGACAACTCGCAGGCGTTATCCAGGGCCATGGGATGCCCGCTACTGGGGAGAGCCATTGCGAATGCACCCAGCCGGACGACCTGGTCGAAATGCAGCTTGGGATCGTGCTGGGCGGCATGATGGTCCAACTCCTGCCGCCTTAGGGCGTGTTCGACATGGTAGGACGCGCGCCGGCTGGGCACAGACGTCTATGCGCCTCTTCTCGGAAGCGCTCACGGGTCTGCGGGGTAGGGTCGGAACGCCTCTGAAGACGGCGCTGGTGACAGCAGAGCGCGATACTCAGCGGCCTCTTCGAGCCTGCCCCAGGCCTGATACAGGGTGACAATGCGCTGCAGGGCCAATCTCGTTCGGCGGTGCTGTTCCCCCAGGACGTTCTTGACGGCTGGGTAACCGCGCAGGACCAGCGGTTCGGCCTCCTCAAACCGCCCCAGCGCGGCGAGACATGTGCCGAGTATGCTCTCCGTCTCGGCAACCACCCAATCGTTGGCCGGTCGCGCTGTCTGCCAGATGTCCAACGCCTGGCGGAGGAGGGGGTCAGCGCTCTGTGGAGCGCCCTTCTCCAGCAGGAATGTGCCCAGACCAACGAGTGTCGCGGCCACATCCCGGTGCCGGTCACCCCGCAACTCGCGACGAAGCTCCAGGGCCTCGCTATACAGGCTCTCAATCTCGGCGTCGTCCACGAGATCACCGCGCGCCCGTCTTTCGCGCAGCAACGCGGCCAGGTTCACCAGGCTTGTGCCCACGTCGCGGTGTTTGCTGCCCAGGTCCTGGCGACGGATGGCCAGCACGTCCCGATGCATCTGCTCCGCCGTGGCGAGGTCGCCCGTAACGCGTAAGAAGTTGGCAACGTTGTTCATGACGTCCGCCTCGCCTAGCGCATCTCCGGCTTGATGGTAGATGCCCTGCGCCTGGTCGTAGTACGAGCGTGCCGACTCATAGTCGCCTGTGCGGCTCGCCAGACCACCCAGCTCGGTCAGATTGCGGGCGACCTCCGGGTGCTGATCACCCCAGAGCCCGCGGCGGATCGTAAGCGCGCGCTGGTATAGAGACTCGGCCTCGGCGTAGGCCGCCTTGTCACGCAGGAGCTCGGCCAAATCGCTCATCGCCGCGGCAACACCAGCGGGTTCTGTGTTCAGGTCCCGCTCTCTGATGGCAAGGGCCGCCCGGAGATGCGGCTCGGCAGCATCATAGAGGCTCAGGCCGCGGTAAGTGTTTCCTATCGTCCCCCGTAACGCCGCCTCGATTCGCGGTTGGCCCGCGAATTCTGTGCTCACCCGCTGGGCGGCCTCGTCCAGGACCTGGCGCACGGTGACGTCGGTGCCCCGGGCTTGCTCGGGGTCGATCGACGTGAGCATGTCTTGCAGGAAACCCGTGATTTCGCTGGCGGCTTGCTCCGCGGTAAGAGCGCGGTCGCGCTCTTGTGCGGCACTCTCCCAACCGCGGGTCGCCCGGACTGCCTGCCAAGCCGTCGTCACCAGGCCCAACGCCAGCGCGCACACGGCCACCAGCGTGCCCGCGGCCAGGGCCTTGTTGCGCTGGGCCAGCTTGCGAAGCCGGTACGTCATGCTGGGCGGGCGCGCCCGGATGGGCTGATTGGCCAAGTAGCGCTCCACGTCCTCGGCCAATGCGGAGACGCTCGGGTAACGCCGGGCCGGCTCCTTCTCCAGGGCTTTAAGGGCAATGGTCTCCAGGTCACCCCGTAGCGCCCGGCGGAGCGTGCTGGGCCGCTGCGGCGGCGCCTCACAGATGATGCGTACGGCCTCGGGAACCGACGTGCCGTGAAGGTCGTATGGCGCCTGATCTGTGAGGAGCTCGTAGAGAACCACGCCCGATGCGTACACGTCGCTGCGCGTGCCGATCTCCGCGGGCCGCCCCCGGGCTTGCTCGGGGCTCATATACGCCAGCGTGCCCATGATTCGGCCGGATTCGGTAGTCACCGTCGTCAGCGTCACATCCGATTCCGTGATCTTCGCGAGCCCGAAATCCAGGACTTTCGGGTTGCCCTGCGCATCCACGAGGATGTTCGATGGCTTCAGGTCGCGGTGGACCACCGCATGTTGGTGGGCGTACTCCACCGCCTCGCAGACCTTCAGGAAGAGCTGCAGACGCGCGCGAAGCGAAAGCCGGCACTTACGAACGTAGGCAGTCAACGGAACGCCGCTGGCCAGCTCCATCGTGAAGAAGTGTTGCCCCTCGTCGGTACGCCCGGCCTCGTGGAGGGTGGCGATCGCGGGATGCTGGAGGCGCGACAGGACGGCCACTTCGCGGCGGAACAGCCGGACGTGGTACTCATCGGCAAACAAGCCGGGTAGAACTTTCAGGGCCACCCGCCGCCGCGGCTCCTGCTGCTCCGCCTCGTAGACGATGCCCATCCCGCCCCGGCCGATTTCGCGGATGATGTGGTACCCGGCGATCTGCGGCTGGCGCCCGAAATCCGCCGGTTCCGGCAGCGGGCTGCGCAGGAGGTCATGGAGCAACGCGGCGAGGGGCGGACCGCCCGGATCCTCCGATTCCAGCAATTGGTCTAGCGGGCGGTGATCTCCGCGCCAGAAGGCCTCCAAGGCGCAGTCCCAGGCGTCGCCGAACTCCGCCGCTCGCTCACGTTCTGTCGTCAGCGCCATGGCCTCACCTCGACGAGCTGGCTTCCGTCATTCTGTGCCGCAACGTCAACAGGGCCCGCTCCAACAGTCGCCGGGCGCCGCGCTCGGAGATGCACAGCCGGGCGGCAACCGCGCTCCAGGGAAGCTGGTCGATGAGTACCAGCGTGATGACCTCGCGATAGCGCGGCTTCAGTTGCTCGAACTCCGACATCAACAATGCGTATTGCTCCGACCGGGCCGCCGCACTGCTCGGCGACGTGCCGCTGCCGGGCAGCAGCTCGCGGAGCGGACGAGCGCCCGAGGGTCGGTTCACGGTGGAGTCGAGCGACTGGACCCGCCGCGGCGGGCTCCCGTCGGCATGCGGCTTTCGGCGGTCGAGGTAGTCGCACACCTTGTGCTGGACGATCTGCGATACGAACGCCCGCAGCCCGCACACGGTACAGTTTCCCAGCCGCGAAATGCCCGTCGTCAACGCAAGCATGACCTCCTGGGCGATTTCGTTCAGGGCCTCCATTTGTCTGAGCGGTGGGCTGAGACGCCAATAGATCATCCCACGAACCCGAGATTCCTGTGCTCCCACGACCCGCGTGCGCTCCGGCTCGGCTCCTTTCGCCGCGGCGCGGACCATCTCGTCGGTGATCTCCGGCGTATCGGGCATGGCTGCGTGCGATTGTAGCACACGTCCGCGTGCCTGCACCGACAGGGCGGCGTCGCGTGGGCTGCCCACGGCACGCACGCTCCTATATAGCTAGTCGCTGCTCCGCGGTACTCGTGACACCTACCGCGCGCCTTTTTGTTCCAAAACCGCTCCCGGACCGATTTTCCCCGGATCGGACGTTCCGAACAGTGACCGTTCGGCGACTAATAAAACAGGGCCAGCGCATGTAGGTGGCGGCGAACCCATGCCGGACCAGTGCTCGGCCGCCGAAACACAACGCGACGCCCGCCTGACAAGGAGAACGCCATGAAAGACAACACCGTGAAAAAGCTGTCGCTAAGCAGGGAGACGATCCGGACGCTGCAGGATCCAGAGCTCCGGCTGGTGGCCGGCGGGCAGCCAATGGTGATGGAGATGGTCATCATCACCCAGGCGGGGCCCGGTTGCTGCCCGAGCACCGAGCAACCGAGCAACAACCCGGCGTTCGCAATCATGCAGGCAGAAGGCGTGCCGGGGATTTAGGTGCCCGACCGAGAGTAATCCCGTGTCGCAGCGGCGGTGAGTCGCTTGGACGACCCGCCGGCCCTGGCCGCACAAGGAGAACACCGTGAAAAGCAACCCGAAGAAACTCGCCCTGAACCGGGAGACCGTCCGCGCATTGCAGGATTCGGAGCTCAGCCGCGTCGCCGGAGGTGTCACGACTGTGCATATGCAGCGCTTCCCGGCGGATCCGGAAATCTGGACACTTGGTTGTGGACCGACCATGAGTTGCCCGGTGCAAATCGAGGTCGCCATGGCCCCCGCCCAGGGCTACGGCTGGGTGACCACCGGCTGAGGTCGAATCCTGTTGACTGAATGAGGGCCAGCGCGCTCGCCGGGAGGACGGTCCAGCCGGTCTGGCCGGCGTGGTTTCAACAGGCTGGTCGGAGCCGAGTAGTGCTCACTATTTAAGGAGATCACCATGAGCCAGAACGTGAAGAAGCTAGCGCTGAACAAGGAGACGATTCGCGCGCTGCAGGACTTTGAGCTGCGACTTGTGGCCGGGGGTCAACCGCAAACCACTATGGTTGCGGCGCCGGCGTATGCGAATGGGTACGTCATCACCCACTGTTGCGGCAGTTCCAGCACGACCGTGATCGGCGGGCAGGTGGCCGAAGAGGCCGCGATGATGCAGTGATCGGGCGCCGTCCGGCGCCGCGTGGAGAAAGTCATGAAGACGAAGAAACTAGCGCTGAAACTGGCACTGAACCGGGAGACCCTTCGGGCTTTGCAGGACACCGACCTGCGGCTGGTCGTCGGCGGCTGGGAGCACCAGCCGATCGGTCCGCCGGACGTGGTCGTGGCTGGTCCGGCGGTACATCTGACGATCCCTGGCCTGTGCATCCCGTGCGGTAGCTCGATCACCGACGGAGGTGGCTACCTCCAGCCGTTGCCGCCGAACGGCTAAGGCCATCGGCGGTCCGGGTCCATGACGGCCCCGCCCGCATGCGCCTTGGGTTGCGGCGAGGCCATAGGTCTCGGCATGGCACGGTCGTGGGCCGGCGAGCAGCCTGCTCCGTGTGCCGAGACCAGTCTTTTGTGTTTTTTACAGAAAAGCGCGTTACGGCAGGGCCCGTTGCGCAACTAGTAAGGTAGGACGTCGCCGCCCAGAAGCGGCGGTCGTCGGGGCGGACCGACTTCCGGCCGCCAAAGGACGAGCGGCGCCCACGGTACAAGGAGCCAGCCATGAAGAAGGACATGAAAAGACTGATGCTGAACCGGGAGACGGTAAGAGCACTCCAGGACGCGGAACTGGGGCAGGTGGCCGGGGGCCTGGTACAGGTCAACGGCAGCGTTCCCACCATCTGCACCATCATCAGTTGTATTCGGTGCGCCGAGACCCCGACGGAATTCTGCCCCAATTTGGAGCCGAAGGCCGGCGAGGCGTTCTAGGGCGCGGTCTCAGAACCCGGGCCGCCTTCCGAGCCGCGAGTGCAAGCGGGCGCACCGCAGGCGAAACCGCGCCGAGTGCGCTCGGCCAGTCGCGGCTCGGATGCGCGGCGCCGCGCTGGTGGCGCGGGAGCGAACGCGCGAATGGACGGCTACCCGTTCGTCGAGGACGCCTGGCTTGGCCGCCCGGTTAGGAGAACGCCATGAAGACGAAGAAGCTGGTGTTGAGCAAAGAAACGGTCCGAGTGCTGCAGGATGCGGAGTTGCAGCTCGTAGGCGGCGGCCAACCCGATTTGTTGGGAGCGGTCACCACGCAATCCGGGGCACGCACGGGGATGGGCCCAAGCCATCCTTGTCCCACCACTACGGTCTCAAACTGTCCGGACTGCATCTACAGGGTAATCGCGCTGCCGTAGAAGCCAGGTGCGCGACGAACTCCGGGCACCGCACGCCGGGCCCGCGACCTCGGTTGCCGGCGACCCGTGCCAGCGATACAGTGCACGCGCCTGGATCGAGCGGTCACCCGTACGAGGTCTGGCGGGCATGGGGTCGCAGCAGCACGACAGCGCCTGGCGGCCGATCCTCAGCGGCGCGCTGGGGGAACGCGCCCGTGAGGCCATCCAGGCCATTGCCGACCGGCTGCACCAGGTACCCGCCGATTGGGTGCCGGAGGGCATGCCCAAGCTCTTCCGGAATGGGGCCGCCAACAATCCCTCGTTGGCCGGCGGACGGGCCGGGCTAGCAACGTTCTACGCTTACCTTGCCCAGACCGGGGCGCGCGAGCCGAACCAGCAGCGGGCCCTGCAATTGTTGGACGACGCTGTTGACTTAACCGCCCGGACAAGCCTGCGGGCCTCGCTCTACGCCGGGTTCACCGGCGTCGCGTGGGCCACTGAATACGTACAACGGGTCCTCCTGGAGCATAGCGAAGAGGACCTCAACGCCGCGATCGACGAGGCCCTGGTCGAGTACGTCAGCCACTCGCCGTGGCAGGCGGAATATGACCTGGTCTACGGCCTGGTCGGATTCGGGGTCTATGCACTGGAGCGCTTGCCGCGCGCGACGGCCGTCCAGTGCCTGGAACAGATCATTGACCGGTTCGACGAGACGGCTGAGCGCGGCCCCGAAGGCATTACGTGGCGCACAATCCCCGAATTGCTTCCGCCGCACCAGCGCGCGATGGCACCGCAGGGCTATTACAACCTCGGCGTGGCGCACGGTGTTCCGGCGGTGATCGCGCTGCTCGCGGAGGCAGGCGCTGCCGGAGTAGCTCACGAGAAGGCACAGCGCCTATTGGACGGCGCGGTCCCCTGGTTGCTGGCGCGCCGTTTGCCTGACGGTGCGCCCGCCTGCTTCCCGTATTGGATAGGCCCCGGCCTGGAGGCCAGCGCCTCGCGGCTCGCCTGGTGCTACGGCGATCCGGGGATTGCCGCCACGCTGCTGCTGGCCGCCCGACGTGTGGGCCATGCGGGCTGGGAGCGCGAAGCCGTTGAGCTCGCGCGCCGGGCCGCCCAGCGCCGGCCAGAAGACTCGGGCGTCCTGGATGGGGGGCTGTGCCACGGGGCCGCCGGCGTGGCTCATCTTTTCAATCGCATGTATCAGGCCACGGGCGATGAGCAGCTTGGCGACGCGGCGCGGGTCTGGTTTGAGCATACGCTCGCGCTGCGCCGCGACGAGCAGGGCATGGCCGGTTTCGCCGCGTGGATGGCCGCGCCGGACGGAGAACAGAGCTGGGTCGCCGATCCGCACCTGCTCACCGGAGCGGCCGGCATCGGGCTTGCGCTGCTCGCCGCCACGAGCGACGTCGAGCCCACATGGGACCGGGTCTTGCTCGTGTCCATCCCGCCAAAACCAGGGTGAGAAGAGGCAGCCGTGAACGAATCCACGAACCAACCGAAGGAAGGCAGGAGTTTCACCCCTTCAGGGTTCTTTGCCCTGCGGACGCCGCTGCTGCCGTTCGACGAACTGCTGGCCTGGAGTGAGGGACTCGAAGCCCCGGCCGCCGGCCCAGACGCCGCACGCCTGGAGCCAGCGCTCGTGGCCGACCGCGTGCGGCTGCGCGAGCGCCTGCGGCAACTCGTGGGTCGCCCAGAGATTCGCGAGGCCCTCTTCGTCGCTTCGCCCAGCCTGGAGGAGCGGCTGGCCGTCTGGTCGCGCGACCCGGACAGCGAGCCGGGACAGAAGGTGGAGCGCGCCGTCATCCGCTATTTCGTGCGGATGGCGGGACGGCCGACGCCGTTTGGGCTGTTCGCCGGATGCTCAGTCGGAACGCTTGGTGCGCAGGCCCGCATCGCGTTGGCGAGCCGCGTCGCCTGGCGCCGGCACACCCGCCTCGATATGGATTACTTGTTCGACCTCGCGGCTCAGTTAGAGCGGGATCCCAACATCCGAAAGGCCCTGCGCTACCGGCCCAACTCGAGTTTGTACACGGCGGCCGGACGGCTGCGGTACGCCGAAGCGCGCCTCGCGAACAAGGTTCGATCCCATCACCTTGTCGCGGTCGAGCCGAACGACTACCTCGCGGCCACGCTGGAGCGGGCCCGCGCTGGAGCGCGTCCGGCGGACCTGGCCGCGGCCTTGGTCAGCAGCGATCCGGACATCTCGCTGGCCGAAGCTGAAGGATTCGTGAGCGAGCTGATCGCCAGCCAGATCCTCGTTTCCGACCTCGCGCCGGCAGTCACCGGGCCCGAGCCGATCCACGGGCTACTGGCGGTTTTGCGCGAGATTCCGGAGGCAACCGAGGCCGCGGGGCGTCTGGAGGAGGTGCGTGCGGCCCTGGAGGCGATTGACCACGACCCCTTGGGCGTGCCGCCACAACGCTACCGGGCGGTGGCCGCGCTGCTGGAGACGCTGCCCGCAGAAGTCGAGCTGGCGCGCCTGTTCCAGGTGGACATGGTCAAACCGGTAACCGAGGCCGCGTTGTCGCCGGCGGTCATCTCGGAGCTGGTGCGCGGCGTGGAAATTCTCCACCGCCTGGCTCCACCGGGCCAGCAGGATCGTTGGACACGTTTTCGCTCCGCGTTTGCGGAGCGCTACGGGGATCGGGAGGTGCCGCTGGTTGAGGTCCTGGACGAGGAGGTCGGCATCGGTTTCGAGCGGTCGAGCGCGCCGACCGCCGAGGCTTCGCCCCTGCTGGCGGGCCTGCTGTTCCCAGGCACCGCCTCGGACGACGGCCTGCGGTGGCGGGCGCGCGAAGGTCATCTGCTCCGCAAGTACGAGGAGGCCGTTTCGGCCGGAGCTACCGAGATCACGCTGACCGCCAAAGACCTCGAACGCTTGGCAGGCCAGGACGTACCGCCGTTGCCCGACGCCTTCGCGGTGATGGCGACAGTGGCGGCCGCGTCGGAAGTGGCCCTGGCGCAAGGCGACTTCCGGATCCTGATCCGCAATGTCGCGGGGCCGTCCGGGGCAATTCTCCTGGGCCGCTTCTGTCACGCGGACGACGCGCTGCGCCGCGCAGTGGATCAGCACTTGCGGGCGGAAGAGCTGCTCCAGCCGGATGCAGTCCTCGCCGAGATCGTGCATCTGCCGGAGGGGCGCATCGGGAACATTCTCCTGCGTCCGGCGCTACGCGAGTACGAGATTCCGTTTCTCGGTGTGTCCGGAGCCTCCCCGGCACAGCAAGTTCCGGTCGACGATCTCCTGGTCGCGGTGGTCGGCGAGCGCGTGATCCTCCGTTCGCGCCGGCTGGGGCGCGAAGTGCTGCCGCGGCTGACGAGTGCCCACAACTACACGCTGCGCAGCCTGGGGGTCTACCGCTTTCTGTGTGCGCTACAGCAGCAGGGAGTCGCGGGCGCTTTGGGTTGGAACTGGGGTGCGCTCGAAAGCGCTCAGTTCCTGCCGCGCGTGGGTACGGGCCGCCTGGTGTTTGCCCGGGCCCGCTGGCGCGTCGGGCGGAACGAGCTGGAGGTGCTCGCCAAGGTCCACGGCGTCGCCCAGTTTCAAGCCGTCCAGGCTTGGCGCGGCCGGCGGAAGCTGCCGCGCTTCGTGTCGCTCGCCGATGCCGACAACGAGCTGGACATCGACCTCGACAACGTGCTCAGCATGGAGACGTTTGTCAACCTGGTGAAGGACCGGATTCAGATTCGCCTCGTCGAGACGTACCCCGGGCCGGATCAGCTCTGCGTACGCGGGCCCGAAGGCCCCTTTGCGCACGAGCTGGTTGTGCCGTTCGTCCGAACGCGTACGCCGACGCCGCGCACGCCGACGCCGCAGCCGTCCGTGTCCTTGTGGGAGCAACGCGTCTTCCCGCCCGGCTCCGAGTGGCTCTACGCCAAGCTCTACACGGGGACGTCCACGGCGGACCGTCTGTTGCGCGACGTGCTTGGCCCCTTGGCGCGCGAAGCCGCTCGCACAGGCCTGGCCGATCGTTGGTTCTTCGTCCGCTACAGCGATCCCGAGTGGCATCTGCGCGTCCGGTGGCACGGCGCGCGCCAGACACTCCAGTCCGACGTTCTGCCGCGGCTCCAGGAAGCCTTGCGGCCGATGTTGGCGCACGGCTGGGTATCGCGCTTTCAGCTCGACACGTACGAGCGTGAAGTGGAGCGGTACGGCGGTGTGGAAGGAATGACCCTGGCAGAGCAGCTTTTCTACGTCGACAGCGAGGCGGCCCTGGCCATCATCGAGTTGCTGGCGGGCGACGAAGGGGCCGACGCGCGCTGGCGGCTCGCCCTGCGCGGCATGGACGTGCTACTTTCCGATCTCGGTCTGGACCTCAACGCCAGGTGGGTGGTCATCAAGCAAGCGCGGGCCGCGTTTGGCGCGGAATTCCGCGCGGAAACCACCGGCCTGAAGCACCAGCTCGGCGGCAAGTTTCGCAAGGAGCGCAAGGCCCTGGAAGGTCTGCTCGATCCGGCGAACGACGCGGACAGCCCGCTGCAACCCGGCTTCCTCGTGCTCCAGCGGCGAAGTGAGCAGCTTGCCCCGCTGGTGGCCGAATTGAAGGCGTGCGAAACCGCGGGCCGATTGTCGCGACCCCTGACGGAGCTCGCCGGCAGCTACATCCACATGCACGCCAACCGCATGCTCCGCTCCGCCCAGCGGGCGCAGGAACTGGTGCTCTACGACTTCCTGAGCCGGCTCTATGAATCGCGGGCCGCGCGCGGTCGCGCCAAAACCTGAGCAAAACTCGGTCACGCCGGGGGGACGGGCGCGTCCTGGACTCGCCCGCCGTGCCCGAGTTGGGCGGCGATGAGGGCCGCATACTCACCGTTCACGCGCTGCAGCTCGTCGTGTGCACCTCGCTCAACGACTTGGCCGTCCTTCATCACGAGGATCAGGTCGGCATTCACAATCGTGCTGAGCCGGTGAGCGATGATGATTACTGTACAGGGCAACGACTCTAGCTCGCGCTGAATCTCGCTCTCGGTGATGGTGTCGAGGTCGCTCGTGGCCTCGTCCAGGACGAGGATGGCCGGCTGGTGAACCAAAGCCCGCGCCAGCGCGACCCGCTGGCGCTGGCCGCCCGACAGGGACAGTCCGCCGTCCGCCAATACCGTGTCGTACCTGAGCGGCATCGCCTCGATGTCCGCGTCAATGTGGGCCAGCCGCGCGGCCGCTTTCACCTCATCGAGCGAAAGCTCCGGATTCGCCAGGGCGATATTGGCCCGGATGGTCGTCCCGAAGAGGTACGGGCTCTGCGGCACCAGCCCCAACTGCTTGCGCACGGAGCGGAAATCCAGGCCGGCGAGGTCAGCCCCGTCGTAGAGGACGCGGCCTTCCGTGGGCGCGTAGAGCCCGACCAGCAGCCGGGCGAGGGTGGACTTGCCGGACCCGGATCGCCCGACGATCGCGACATGCAGTCCAGGCTTCAGCTCGACGCTGACGTCGTTGACCACCAGCGGGCTGAGTGGCCCGTAGTGGAAGGACACGTGTTCCAGGGTGAGCCGGCCGCCCAACGGGTGGGCCCGGGCAACCGCCTGGCGGTCCTGCTCGGGCGCCGTCTCGAGCACGTCGTCGATCCGGTCGATGTAGCTTCTCACCGTGCTGAGCTGGAAGGCAATACCCACGACGCTGGCCAGCGGCCCCAACAGCCCGCCGGCCAGCGCATTGATGGCGAACATCGTGCCCAGGCTCATCTGCTTGTCGAGCACGAGCACGGCCCCCACGCACAAGATCAGGAGCGGGGAGCCCAACCGCAAAGCCGCGAGCAACGAGTCCACCAGCGCGCTGAGCCGGCCGCGGGCCAGCGAGATGTTCAGCACGTCGACGAACAGATTGGACCAGTGCTCCGCCGCCCGCTCCTCCGCGCCGCTGGCCTTGAGGGTCTCGATGCCGGCCACCATCTGTACTTCGTAGCCCTGCGCGGCGGCCTGGCGCTCCAGCTCCTCGGTCATCAGCTCGCGATAGCGCCGGCGGGCGACAATCCACAGCCCCGCCTGGAGCACGGCCAGGACGGCCACGATCGCCCCCAGCAGCGGGCTGGTCACGAAGAGGATGAGGAAGTACAGGATCACGAGCGTACCGTCGAGGAAGCCCGCCAGGACGCTGGACGTGACCACTTCGCGGATCGTCGTGTTGCTGTTGAGCCGCATGACCAGGTCGCCGGTGGTGCGCTTCTGGAAAAACGCGTACGGCAGGCTCACCAGGTGCGCGACGAAGCTCAGCGTCAGTCGCAGGTCAACATGGGTCCGCAAGTACAGCAGCAGATGGGCCCTCACCAGCGACGTCACGAAGTGGAACGACACGAGCGCCGCCAAGCCGAGTCCCAGCACCTTCAGCAGATGCTCGTCGCCGCGCGGGGCCACACGATCGATGATCAGCCGGGTCAGCAGGGGCAAGGCCAGGGCGAAGAGCTGCACCAGCAGCGATGTGGTCAGGATCTTGACCAGCACCCCCGAGCCACGCACGAGCTGCTGCAAGTAGGGCCACACGGGCAGCCGGCCCGGCTGGCCGGGCACAAAGCCCGCGTCCGGCTCGAAAGTCAGCACCGGGCCGGTCAGATGCTTGCCCACCTCCGCAAAGGGGACGCAGCGCCGGCCGCGCGCCGGATCAACGATGTGCGCCCCGTTCCTCGTCAGCCGCTCGAACACCACGAAGTGCTTGAAGTCCCAATGCAGAATGGACCCGGGCGGAAGAGCGGCCAGGTCGGGAGGCTCGATCCGGAGGGCCTGGCAGCGGAGGCCATACCACTGCGCGGCTTCTTTGAGGCCCAGGGCACTGGCCCCGTCGCGGCTGCTGCCGATGACCGCATCCACCTCGCCGACGCGCAGGTCCTTTCCGTGGTAGGCCAGCACCATGGCCAGACAGGCCGCGGGGCAGTCCGTCTCGTGCATCTGGGCCCGGAAGGGAACCTGGGTAGGGCGGCCGCCCGAGGCCAGCCGGCCCAACGCGGGGAAATGCTCGCACAGCCACGAGATGGAGCGCAGCTTAGCCATGCGCGTTCCCGAAAACGGTCTGCAGCCACGGAACCAGGGTCTCTTTCAGCCACGGCAGCAGCGTGCAGATGATCGGTTCCGACCGCAGTCGCAGGGCGACCCGGCCCTGCATGCCGTGGTGATACTCGTGCTCGCAACCGGCGCTGCGAAATGTCCATCCGGGCAATGTGGCCCGCACGAGCACGAGCGGGCCCTGAACCACGACGACGTCCCCCACGTCGCGGCCAAGGTACCGGCGAACGGTGCTGGGTCCGACGGCCTGCTTTCCGATGGAGACCATCCGCACCGGCTGGTGGACATCGGGATAGCCGTCCGGTTCAAACCGCAGCGGCTCCCGGTCGTCCAGGAGCGGCAAGTAGCGGGCCGGCAACATCGCGACGATCGATAGCCCACCGTCTTCGTCGGCACTCCGTTGCGGCATGAGCGTCAGGAACTCGTCCCCCAGCGTGAAGCGCTGGCCGGGCAGGACGCGGATATCCCCCACCGTGTAGCGTTGGCCCGTCCGGATCCGGCCGTCGCCGCGCCGACCGCCGAGCGGAGCGCGGACGTGGTTGAGCTCTCCGGTGTTGCGGTCGTCGTAGAAGCCCAACAGGGGGAACCCACTGTCCACTTGCTGGCCGCGCCGCACGCTCACGAACGCCACCGTGCCGGACGACCGCGCCGTCACCTCGACGGGCTCGGTCCAGATGACCGCGGGCCCTTCGGCGTATTCCGGCGCGGTGGCCAGCACCAGGTAGAGCAGCCCCAGCACGAATACCGCGAGCAAGACCCAGTACGTACGCTGGACCCAGCCCGGCGCGAGCCGCAGGACGTCGCCCGGCCGCTGGCCTTCGGCCACCGAATAGGCCACGGCTTCTTCCCGGAAGAGACTGGACTTCGGCTCATCCACGACCCGTCAGGCTCCGGCCAGCGCTAGACGCCCCAGTGACGATCGCGCAGGGTGCCGCCGGCTGTCCCGTGCCGCGCTAGCGCAGCGCACGGCCACCCGCTACACTCCGGCTTACGGGCACCACGGACGTATCTCCAACTGTCCGCCTCAACCACTGCACGAGAGGCAGTCGGATTGTACCGCGCCGGCTGAAGTTCTCGGTATGCACAGCTCAGAAAAGCTCGTCCAACTCGTCGACTCCTCCGCCGGGCAACTCCCCGTAGCGCTGGAGGTGCTGTTGAATCAGCTCGCTTTCGCGCTGGGTGTACATGCGCTCCTCTTCCCAGAGAAAGAAACGCGCCTCGGTTCGCGCTTCGAGCTCGGCCAGAAGATGCGCCTGGACGTTGGTCACGCCCTTGATCCGCGTGGGTTTCTTGCCCACGTCCGCGAGGATCACCACGCCTTCAACCGCCGGCACCCGCTCGGCATTCGTGCGGTTGAACTCCAGCCATCGCTCCGGCGGCAGGGCAGGCGGCGCGATTCTCAGCCGCAGGTCGCACTGCAAACAACGCCGGGCCTCGGAGACGGCTGCCTCGCGCGAATAAGTTCCCTCGATTTCCCGAAAATCGGTGCAGCGCTCTGCGGGCACCGCACAGGGCAGCGGCACCCGCGGCCGCGGGGCAAATCCCTCCTCGCGCCCAATCCAGGCACTGGGCGGCGCGCGGTCCGCGAGTTGGACGGACACCGCGCCGTCGCCGCCCAGGTAGCGGTCGATCCGTTCGGCGGCCGCCCGCCCGGAAGCCACGGCGTGAACGACCGACATGGGCCCGCCCGCGATATCGCCGGCCCAGAAAACGCCGTCTTGCTCGGCAGGGATGTCCTGCGGCGCGGCCTGCCCGATGGCCAGGATCACCGCGTTGGCCGCGACCGTCATTCTTTGCTGCTCGTCGAAAACCGGAGCGAAGTTGCGCTTCTCATCGAATACCGCCACGCACCGCCGAAACTCCACGCCGCTCACCCCGCCTTGTATGCCGTGGATGGCCGCCGGCCCCCAACCGGGGTTGACTTGGATGCCCTCGGCCTCGGCTTTGGCGATTTCATGGGCGTGGGCCGGCATTTCGGCCCGGCTTTCCAGGCAGAATAGACGCACGGCGCCCCCGGAAAGCCGGAGTGCGGTCATGGCGACGTCGAGGGCAACATTCCCGCCGCCCACGACGACGACCTCGCGGCCGAGCTCAAAGGTCTGGCCGGCCTTCACCGCACGCAGGAAATCAAGCCCCCAATGTACGCCGGTCAACTCGCGGCCTGCGAGCGCGATCTTCTTGGCCTCGGGCAAACCCACGGCGATCAGCGCGGCGTCGAAACCCTGGCGCAACAGCTCGGTCATTGCCGCGCCCGCGCCCAAGCGGCAATCGGTCCTGACCTCCACGCCCAGCTTCCGGATGGCGACGAGGTCCCTTTCCAGCACGGCCCGGGGAAGGCGGTACTCGGGGATCGAAAACGCCGGCATGCCGCCCGGCGAGCTGGCGGCCTCGAAAACGGTGACGGCGTGGCCCTTGAAACGCAGGAAATAGGCCGCCGCCAAACCCGCGGGCCCGCCACCAACTATGGCGACCTTCTTGCTGCTGTCGGGACTTTTCGCTGCTTCTTTGAGCCAGTCGGCGTCGCCGGCCGCGAGCGCGAACCTCTTCAACGCGCAGATGGCCAGCGGATCGTCGATTAGGCCGCGGCGGCACTCGCCTTCGCACTGGTGGAAACAAATATGTCCCAGGACGTTGGCCAGGGGGAGCTTCTCCCACGCCAGCGCCGCCCCACGTCGGAAATCGCCCGCGGCGACGGCTCGGATGTAGCCCGGCACATCGACACCGGCCGGGCAGGTGTGGACACACGGGACCAGCCAGTGCTCGCGAGCGCCGGGGCGTGAATCCTTGTCCGTCAGGCATCCGGTCGGGCACACCTCAACGCAGGCTCCACAGAACTTGCACGCCGATGCGAGCAGCGTCGGGGCCACGCTGCCGACGACCAGCCGGCCTGCCTGATGAGCGATTCCGAGGGCAGTCACGCCGCGCACCTGGTTGCACACGCGGACACAGCGCGCGCAGTCGATGCACAGGTTGAAATCGCGGGCGAGCAGCGGCTCGTCGCGCAGCGCGGACAGGCCCGCCGGCCGGTACCGCGGCGTCTCCTCCTGGATGCCCACGTACTCGGCGACTTTGCGCAGCTCGCAGTTGTGGAACTTGCTGCAGCAACGCTCTTCCTTGGGGACATTGGACGAGCAGGTCTCCAGGCTGCAACCTTCGCGCTGCGCGCAGGTCAGGCAGGCGTGCGGATGGCGGGCCAGGATCTTCATCAGATTCGCGCGCCGGAGGCCAGCGAGCATTGCGCTCTGCGTCTGAACCGACAGGCCGGGCGCTACCGGCGTCTGGCAGGCGCGGACCGGCTCGGGCTGGCCCGCAACCTGGACCACGCACAGGCCGCAGCCTTCCAAGGGCGGAGTGACGATTGACGATTGACGATTGGGGATTGGCGATTGGAGACTGTCCCTGGGGGGCGATTCGTCGTCGGGCAGTGGTTCGTCTACATAGCAGGTCTCGCCGCGGAACACCTGCGGAGCGCGTGGCAGGTCCTTGAAAGCTGGCAGATCCGGATGGTGGCACAGGGCTGGGATGTAAACGCCATTCGCCGCCGCGGCGGCAATCAGCCGCGTACCCTCCGCAGCGGCGCACGTCTTGTTGTCGACTGTGAATGTGATCATGCGCATTGCGTTTCCAGGCCGCGGTTCGCCGGGGCCGGCAGCACCTACCAGGAATGGGAAATGGCGACCGGCCGGCAGGACCGGACGCATGGCAGGGGCGGGCGATCGTGGTCCGGCTTGCACGGGGCGCAGGTGTACTTCAGCTTCTTGCGCTGCTCCTCGGTCACCCGCGCAACCAGCTTGTCGGACAGCGGATCGTTGGGGTCCTCGCCGACCATGAAAACGCTGGCGGGGCAAGCCGGCACGCAGTCCCCGCAGCCGTCGCACTTGTCGGTGTCGATGGCGATGAAGAAGTCGCCGGAACCGTCTTTGTAGCCGTAGTTCGCGATCATGCCGCCTCCATTAGCGCGCCAGCTCAGGCTTTGCGACGTTTGGCCTCCAGGGTCTGCGCAAAGAGCGCTGCGCCCAGCGCCCCGGCGATCTGGGAATCGTAGCTGCTCTTCAAGGCCTCCAGGCCCAGCTCTTTCTCGAGGCGCTTGACGACGCCGCTGTTCTTGCCGATTCCCCCGGTAATGGCGAACTCTTTGCGGACCTCGATCCGTTCGAGCAACGTCACCACCCGGTGGGCCATCGCCGCGCAATAGGCGGCCAGGACCCGGTTCTTGGGCCAGCCGGCCCGCATCAGCGCCGAGGCTTCCGACTTGGCGAAGACGACGCAAGTACTGGAGACCGGCGGCGGCTCCTCCTCCACCGAGAGGGACAGCGCTCCCACTTCCTCGATCGGCACCGACAGCAGATCGGCGAAGACCTCCATTCCGCGGCCGGTTCCGGCGGCGCACTTGTCGTTCATGAGGAAGGCTTCGACCTTGCCCCTTTCATCGCAGCGGATCGCCTTGCAATCCTGGCCGCCCATATCCAACACGGTGTGCACGCTGGGGCCGTACATGAAATTGGCGCCCCGGGCATGGCAGGCAATCTCCGTGACGGCCTTGTCCGAGAACGGGACATTGACGCGGCCGTAGCCGGTGCCCACCATGTAATGCAGGTTCTTCAGCGTTAGGCCGGTGCCGTCCATGGCCCACTGGATGGCCTGGTTGGCGCTCTCGGGGCTGTCAAACCCGGTGCGCTGGTTGCTAAAAGCGTAAAGCTTGCCGTCCGCGAGGATCACCGCCTGGGAGCTGACCGAGCCGATGTCCACGCCGGCGCTGATGATGTCAGCCCCTTTCCAGTCCAGGGCCGCGTCGTGCCAGCGGCACTCTTTCCAGCGCCAGAACTCCTGCTTCGTTGTCACGGTACTCACCGCATTTGCCTCCTGCGATTGGGGATTGACGATTGACGATTGGGGATTGAGACTCCGACTAGCCAATCCCCAATCGTCAATCTCCAATCGTCTCTGCCGCCGCCAGGGCGGCACCCAGCGCGCCGATGTACTCCGGGCTTTTCGGAACGAAGACCTCCATCTGCAGACCGCGTTTCATCGCTTCCACGAACCCGGGGTTACGGGCCACGCCGCCGATCAGGGCCACGTCTTTCTCGAAGCCGACCTTGCGGACCATCGAGATGATGCGGCTGGCGATGGCATCCAGGACCGCGCGGGCGATGTCCTCGCGCGGTGTCTTGGAGTGGATCAGGGTCACCACCTCGGATTCGGCGAACACCGCGCATTGGGCGTTCATTTGCACCGCCTGTTGCGAGCGCAGCGCGAGCGGGCCGAACTCTTCGACGGAAACCTGCAGCGCCCGCGCCATGCCCTCCACGAACGCGCCGGCTCCCGCCGCGCATTTCTCGTTGAAAGCGAAATCGATCACCTTGCCGCGCTCGTCACAGCGGATCGTCCGGCCTTCCTCGGCCCCGACGTCAATCACCGTGCGGCAGGACTTGAGCAGGTGGTGGACCCCCTTGGCGGCCGCGCTGACGTCCGTGATCTCCCGGTCCGTCAAGGCGCAGGTCTTGCGGCCCGTGCCGGTCACCATCCAGCCCTCGACCTGCGCCTTGGTCAGGCCGGCCGCGGCCAAGGCCTGGTCGAAGGCCTGCTGCGTCGCGGCCACAGAATCGAAGCCGGCCGGGACCAGACTCCTGGCCAGCACCCGCCCATCGTTCGTGAGCACGACCTTCACCGTCTTCGCGCCGATATCAATGCCGCCAGCAATCATGCGTGTCTGTCTCCCGTGGACCGCGGTCCGGATTTCCCGTCTTTCTTGAACCCCAGGGTTTCCATAAAGGCGTCGAAGCGCGCCTTGACGCGCGCTTCATCGAACTCGCGCTCGTCGCCCATGTTCCCTTCGAACGCCATGACTGGGAACCCGGCCTCGATCAACCCGAGGCGGTTCTCGGCAATACCGACCGAGAGCCCTTCACACCCGCGGTTGTAGTGCAGCAGGATTCCGTTGAGCCGCCATTCCCGGGCAATCCGCAGCATCATCTCCGTCTTGAGATGCGGAGAATAGAAATGCTGCCACTCCGGCTTGCTGAGCGTCCAGTCCGCGTACAGCCGCAAGGCCTGGTCGCGGCTGTTGATTTCGATGCCCTTCTGCATGGGTGTCGTACGCGGGCCCCACGAGCCGTCGGGCTTGTCCTCCCAGATCCCGATCAGGCCGAAAGTATAGAGCGAGCCGATGGAAATCGCGCCGAACTCCTCCATATAACGGAAGATGTTCAAAAATCCCCAGGGCGGCTGCGTGTCCGACATCAGGCGACAGCGTTCGTTGGGGATGGCGGCGATCCCGCGGGCGACGCGCTCGCGGACCTCGTCGCGCAGCTCCTCGTAGAAATCCGCTACCTCCCGGTCGTGCTTGTGGAGCGTCCCGAGTACGTAGAGCGAGTACATGCTTTTCTCTTCCAGCGGGGCCGGGACGTTCTTGTTGTAGGCACAGATTTCCGCCCAGGTGGAGGTCGAGCGGAATTCGTTCTTGACGGCCTCAATGAGCAGCTCGTCGCTGTACCTGCGGCCCGTGGTCTTCTCCAGCCACGCGATGCCATCGTGCATCTGGTTGACCAGGTAGTCGATCTTGTGCGGCGCCACGTCCTGGTACGGACCGACCGCCACGTCGATGCAGAAATGGGGTATTCCACCTTCCAGATCGCTGACCACCTGGTACCACTTGGCATGGGTGCAACAAATGTGGTCTTGCCAGAGGAAATCCGGCTTGGGAAACGGCCCGCCGAACGCGTACTCGTTCAGGAGCACCGAGCCCCAGTAGTTGCGCATGTACGCGCACAAATCCCGCGCGAAGCCCGCCTTTTCGGCGGCCTCCAGGCACCGCAGGGAAAGCGGCTTGTTGAACGCGATGCTGGCGCTGTAGGGCTCGCTGGTCAGGCTCCACACGTCCCGCCCCAGGCCGGCGGGAATGGCGCTGAAGCTCCATGCCCCGCCCGCCCAGCGCAGCCCCCCCCGCTCGTGGGCCTGCGCGTAATCCTCATAGTATTTAAGGCGCAGCTCCTTGGCCTTCGACCAGCACTTGAGTGGAGCCGTCTTGTATGTAGCTGTATTCGGCATCGCCGATCCTTTCCGCACTACATGCTCAAAAGAGGTCGTCTTCGTGCAGCATTTCGAGGAAGGCCTCTACGCGTACCTTGAACTGCCCGATCGGAACGGTGACATCGAATTCCAGGAACAAGGTCTTGAGCCCAGCCTGTCTCAGGGCTTGCGTCAGCGCCGGAGTATCAATCTCGTGCGGGTCGCAGAACTTCTGCTGCATGACGATTGCTCCCTGCACGTTGTAGGCTTTTGCGAGCGCCAGCGCGTGGCGCACCCGGGTGCGCTCGGGCCAATCCTTGGTCGGGCACGGGACGCGCTTGACGTAGCGCTCGGCGATACGGGCCAGCGGACTTCCGTCGGGGGCGACCTCGTTCCAGAAGTAGCGCGTGCCCGTGCAGTGATCGTCGATCACGAACGTGGCCCCGCACGACTCCACCATGTGGATGAACTCGAGGTCGTCGTCCTCGCTGCCCAGGATCATCAGCCGCGTTCCCGTCGGGCGCGTCGCCGGCCGCGCGGGCAACCGGGCCAGCACGGTCTCGAGCGCCGCGCTGTGATCCTGTTTGTCCACCATCTGCGACGCGAGCACCATTTCCAGCGCTTCTTCGCCGGTTAGCGGCGGGGCCGCGGCCTGGCGCGTTTCATAGACGCGCCACAGCAGTTGGCGGTTCCGGTTGTAGACATCGATGGCGTCGTTGATGGCCTGGTCGCCGATCTTCCGGCCCAGCCACTTCTCCAGCGACGCCTTGAACACCTCCAGTTCCTTCGTCAGGAAAGGAGCGGCGTGCTGACTCTGCACGTGGTGGGGCATGGGCAGGTAGTAGCTGTAGTCAACTGGGATGTGCTTCTGCCAACTGGTAAACGCCTGGCGGATGTGCAGGCAGGACTGGGCAATCATGATCCCGTCCAGGTAATCGAAGCGCCCTTTCAACCCCTGGGCCAGGCAGTCGCGGCAGAACGGGCAGAACATCGCGAATATGTGGGGTTCGGTGACGTCCTGCACCTCGTGACTTCCGAGGATGCGCACCGGGAGGATGCCGGCGGCATACATGAGCTCCTCGGGGGCGTAGGTGCAGAAGTACCCAACGACTTTGCCGCCGGTACGCTGCTTCCACTGCTTCGCATACTCCGCGCGGTTGATCCGCCAGTTGCGGAATTTCGCGAACGTCTCCTGATCCACTCCGGCGTGACTTACCACAGCCGTTTCTCCTGTGTGATGCCGGCTTTCGGCCGGCGTGGGCGCGGGCCGGCAGCCCGCGCAAGAAAACTCCGAGAGGCTAGGTCGCATGGTTTGCCTCTCGCTCATCGGTCGCATCCATGTTCGCCATGCCGTTTTCCAGCGGGTACTGCCAACCCGGAAGCTGGGTGTTCCGGCAGGCGTAATCCATCCGCGGCGCGCCGCCGCGACGGTCCAGCAGCGCCAGCAGACCGGTACTGATAAAGGGGTTTTTCCGGGGATTGAAGACTTCCCCGGTTTCGCGGGCCAGGGCCTCGTCGTCGGTGCCGCGCGCAAGCTGCTGCTTGAACAGGGCCCGCGAGTACGGGGCGTCCTTAGCCATAAGGCGGGCGCGCTCGTAGCCCCGGCGCAGGGCCTCCAACTCCTCGTCGAAGACCCCATTGCTGAGCCCGACCTGGTACGCGCGGTCGGCGGTCAGCCCCTGGTCGAACAGCTCGAAGATCGCCGAGTCGCCCAGGCCCAGCCGTTGCAGCTCGCCGGCGGCTCCGAAACCGCCCAAAATGGCGTAGTCCAGCTCCGGTTGGTTGTAGGTGCTCTTGGGCTGCCAGGTCGTTTTGCGTTCGAGCGAGTCGAACACAGAGCCTTCTACCCGCACGTCGTAGCGCAGGTCGAGAAAATAGCTGAACTCGGCACCGCCGCCCCACTTTTCGCCGAACACCCCGATGCTCGCCACCGGGCTCTTCTGGATCAGTCGGAACAAGCGCATGCCGTGACGGGTGAACGCGGCTGCCTGCGCCTCTGGCAACGGGACGTAGCCTTTTTCGCGTTCAAACCAGCCGCGGTTGAACTCGCGGGCGTCGGCGCCGAGCATCCGCATACCGCCGCCTGCGGCGGTGAAGAGCACCGCTCCGCAGCGTCCCGCCCGGTGAAGTTGCAGTACCCGGTGGTAGGCGTGCGCCAGTTGATCGATCGCGGCGCGATTCCATACGTTGCCGCGCAGCGGGTTGTTGAACACGAGGCTGGCCACACGGTCGCGTGCGGAAGGCTCGTACAGCTTCAAGTCCAGGTAGCAGCCGCGGTAGGCGCCCGTGTCCAGGTCCAGCTCAGCCACCGGCGTGCGAAAGTGCCGCCCGTACCCCAGCAGGCGCCCCAGATTCCGCGCCTTCATTTCGTGCAGCAAGCAGGGCCGGTCCTTGCGCGGTCCGCGGGCGCCGTCCACGTCGAGCAGGTCGAGCAGGTACGGATCGGCGGCGTTCTCGTCCCGGGCACGGCGAACCAGCTCCAGCACGCCGTCAATGGTCAGGTGGGCGATGAGCGCATCGATCGCCTCAATCAAGCCGACCTTGTAGCGCAGCCCGGCTCGCGTGCAGATATTGATCTGCCCCGGAGTGGCCACCCGGTCCTGGATCAAGTCGAGGGCGTACAGGAAAATCGGCAACGCATGGCGGCGAAATGCCCGGCCACCGGCGTCGGCCGCGCACGCCACATGAACGAGCGACTCGGCGCTCTTGATCTTGCCAGCCCGGCGATCCTGCTCCGCCGCTTCATAGTAGGACCAGAATTCCTGGCGCGAGATCTCGCCGATCGGCGCGTACTGCCCAGTGGAGGGGTCGAGGACCGCCTTGGGCCGGGGTGACTTGCCGTCGCTCCAGGCATAGAACCCCTTTCGCGACGGGGCATTCACGCCCGTGCGGCCTTCCTGTTCCAACCGGGCGATCCACTCCGGATAGTGGCGGCCGTTGCGGTTGTAGAGGCTGCGCAAGCGGTCGGTTTCGGGCAGCGCCTGGCCCATGTGCCGCGATGACTCGGTGTAGGGCATGTGGCCGGTCTGATCCAGCACGGCGAAGGGGTTGGCCGTGAACAGCTCCCAGAGCCCGCCGAGCTGCACGATGTCCTGCCCGGTTTGCACGTCCCACGAGAGGATCGCCGCCATCGCCTGGAAGATCGGATCGGTGATGTAGCCGTGGTGGTCCACGGGCAGCGCAATCACCGTTTTCTCGAGAATCTGGTCGGCGAAGACCTGACCGAAGGCGAAGGTTTCGCTCGCGGCGTACTTGCCCTTCATGACGTCGATGAGCCGATTGGCCTCGAACGGGAAGTAGCCGTGCACGGTGAGGAACTTTTCGCGGAACGCGTTGGACTGGAACAGAACGGCCAGCTCCGCGGTCGTGTGCGACGAAGTATTGGAGAAAATCGCGGCCACGCGCTCCGGGTCCACCGTCTGCTCGAGCGTCTGGAAGATGCGGGCCTTGACTTCGCTGCGTTCGGTGGCCGCCTCCCAAATAACGTCGGCGTTCTTGAGATCGTCGTACGTCTGGGTGTACTTCGTGCGGCTTTCCAGCAGCCGCGCGTCTTGGGCACGCAGCCGGCCGCTCTCGGCCTGTTGTTGCCACAGGCCAGCCAGCCTGGCCCGGGCCCGCTGCAAAGCGTCGGCCTGCACGTCGAGGAGGATGACTTCACAGTCCGTTTTGTTCAGCAGGTCGACGGCGATGCCCTGGCCCATCGTGCCGGCGCCGATGACCGCGACGCAGCGCACCTCGTTGACGCGCTTGACCGCCGCGTCGATCGTCTTGTCGCCGAAAGAAAAGGCGCGTTTCATGTCTTCTCCGCATCGCGCAGGATCACCGCCACACCCTGGCCGCCGCCGATGCAGGCCGACGCGCACCCGTAGGCCACGTCGCGACGGCGCATCTCGTACATCAGGTCGATGAGCATCCGCAGGCCCGTGGCGGCCAGCGGGTGGCCGATGGCGATCGCGCCGCCGTTGACGTTGGTGATCTCGCGGTCCAGGTTGAGTTCCTTCTCGACGCCCAGATACTGGGCTGCGAAAGCCTCATTGATTTCCCACAGCCCGACATCCTTCTGCTCGAGGCCGGCGCGCGCCAGCGCCTGTGGAATCGCCGGCACCGGTCCACGCCCCATCACGCGCGGCTCCACCCCGCGTACCCCATAGCCGGCGATTTCGTAGCGCGTCGACCAGCCAAGCTGCTCCGCGGTCTTACGATCAGCCACCACCGCCGCAGCAGCGCCGTCGCTGATCTCGCTCGCGTTGCCGGGGGAGACCAAACCATGGGGGGTCAGGCCCGGCAGTTTGGCCAGCGTTTCCAACGTGGTTTTCCGTACGCATTCGTCCCGGGCCAGATACACCGGACGGCCGCGGTCCACGGCATCAACGGCAAACAGGCCACCCAGCCCATCGCCGCCGTTGACATGGCTGCTGTGATAGGCCGCACGGGCGCGACGGTGCGACAGCTCCGCGAATTCGTCGCACTGCCGGCGGGTAATGCCCATCTGCGCGCCGTACTCGTCGGCGGTGAGCATCATGGCGGTCTCGGCCAGGTCGTGGCGCAGCCCGGCGAGCAGGCTGTCCTCAACGGTTCCGTCTTCCGCGAACTCCCAGAAGCTGGCGGCCGATTTCCGCGGGGCGCGGATGATCTGCGGCGTCCGCGACATCGTCTCAGCGCCGACGCATAGCACAATCTTGGTATCGTCCACGGCGTCGGGCATGGCGATTTGCTGGAGCGCGTTGATGACCGTCTGTAGCCCAGACCCGCAGATGCGCTGGACGAGGAGCCCCGGCGTCTCGATCGGCAGGCGGCACCGCAGGGCTACGTTGCGCGGAAAGTAGATGTCCTGCGCGCCGGGTGCGGTGAACTGGTATACGTTCGCACCGACCACCGCGTCGATCCGCTCGCGCGCCACGCCGCTGCGGCGGATAGCTTCCTCGGCAGCCAGGACCCCCAAATCCTCAGCCGAGAACCCGCTGAGCATGCCGCATTTGAGCCCGATGGGCGTACGGGCCGCTCCCACGAGGACTGCGCGCGGATAGTCGTTACGCGTCACAGGAAACATTCCTTTCATTCGCTGGTGCGAGATTCCCATCTCGCACCCCGTCGGCCGGCGAGGCGCCGGCCGCTACAACGATGACCTCGGCCGGCGGCCGCGGGGCAAAGAGGGCTTCGATCCGGCTCTTGTAATTGTTCTGCACCGTCTTGCGGACCAGTTTTCCCGAGGGGGTCAATTCGCCGTTTTCGAGCGACGGTTCCCGGTCCGCCAGCACGGCGCGCCGCACGCGCTCGTACTTGATCTCGATCAGCGGGTTGACCCGCCGCAACTCCGCCGCGTACAGCTCGAGCACCGCGGGATGGCGGAGCAGGTCGGCCGCGTCGACGTGGTGCTCCGCCGCCCAGGTCCGTAGCTGCTGGAAATCCGGGTAGATCAACGCGCCGACGAAATCCTTTCCGCTGCCGAGCGCCACGGTTTGATTGATGAAGGGCGATTCGTTGACCAGCACGCTTTCGATGCGCAGCGGATGCGTTTTCTCGCCGGTGGTGAGTTTGAAAGTGCCGTCTTTCCGGCCCAGCAGCCGCAGGCCGTGCTTGGTGAACTCCCCCAGGTCTCCGGTGCGGAACCAGCCGTCGTCGGTGAGAACGTGCGCGGTGGCTTCCTCGTCGTCGAGGTAGCCCTCCATGACGTTGGGCCCCTTGACCAGGATTTCCTGCTCGCTGTCGATGCGCACGGTGCAGCCCGGCAGCGGCATGCCCACGTACCCACTTTGCCAGCCGCTGCCTTTGACGGTGGCGGTGATGCAGGGCGCGGTCTCGGTCAAGCCCCACCCTTCCAGCACCGGGATCCCGTGCGCGCGATAGGCCGCTTCGACATGCGCCGGCAAGGCCGCCCCGGCCGAGAAGACGAAGCGCAGCCGGCCGCCAAAGACGGCCTCCGCGACCTCGCGGCGTTCGCGGCAGCGGCTGACGAGCAGGTCGTGGACCCGCGGCACGCTGAAGAAGACCGTCGGGTTGAAAGCGGTCCAGTTTTCGATCAGCCGGTCGATATCCTTGCCGCGCGAGTCGTCCAGGCAGAGTTCAGCCCCGTTGTAGAGCGTCATGAAACGCTCGAACAACCCGCCGAAGCTGTGATGCCAGGGGAGGTAGTTCATGTAGACGTCGTTCTCATTGACGTCCCACATGAGCGACATTGCCTTCTGCTGGGAGATCAGATGGCGGTGGCCCAGGCATACCCCCTTGGGCGCCCCGGTGGTCCCCGAGGTGTACATGATCAAGCACAGATCGTCCGGCCGGATGGCGGCGATTTGCTCCTGAAGCCGCTGCTCTGAGACGCCGCCGTCCCCGGTCAGCGTGGCGAAGTCCAGCGCGCCCCAACGCCGACCGGCCGAGTCGAAGTCCATGCAGTAAAACTTCTCGATCCACGGATATCGATCGCGCTCGATCTTGTCGAGCTGGTGTTTGCCCGAGACGACCACATAGCGCGGCCGGGCACGCTCCAGGACGTAGGCGACCTGCGGCGGCAGGTACCCGGCGAAAACCGGCACCGTCACCGCCCCAATTGACATGGCGGCCAGCTCGAAGAGGAACATCTCCGCACGATTCTCGGAGAGCACGCCCATCCGGTCGCCACGCCGCACGCCCTGCTCGAGCAGATGCCGGGCAATCTGGAACGTCTGGCGGGCAAACTCGCGCCACGTAATTGCGGTCTCGTGCGCGTCCCGGCGATAGCGGAGGTAGACCTTGTCGGGCCAGCGGCGGGCGCGCTCGCTCAGTAAGACGCCCAGCGAGGGTTCATAGTCCCCCAACGGCAGCGCACTCGTATGTTCCTCGCCGAGCTTCTTGATTCCGATGCGCTCGTCGAGGCCGCCGGCCGTCGTCTGGCAGTAGGCCAGGCAGGAGTCGCGCAGCAGCTCCTTGGAGAGGTTAAACCGCTCGTCCGCCGATTTGTACGCGTAATCCAGCGGGGCCAGGCCCAGGTGGCGGCGCATCAAGTGGGCGGCGGCAAAGTAGACCAGGTTCGTCGCCAGCTCCTTGATGTGCGAGCAGCCCACGTGACCCCCCACGCGGTGCGCAATCTCGCTGAGCACGCCGCGCTCGATCTTCAACCCTACCAGGCGATCGGCGATGGGCTCGATCTCGCGGCAGACGGGGAACGGGGCCCGAACCATCTCCAGCTTGCTGCGGCTGATCTGCTCGTCCGGCAGGTAAACACTTAGCTCGAGCTTAACCAGGTGGTCGTCGTCGAGCATGGTGCCGACCAGGACGATTTCATCGGGCCCGCCTGCGTACAGCTCGATGCCGAAATTGCGTTGGCCGACCAGTCTCATTTTGCCAGCCCTCCAGTCGTCGCCGCCCTGGTTGTGGCGTTGAATGGCGCGGGCCATCGCCGCCTGCACCTGCCGCTTAAGTGAGTCGAAAAGCGCTTGTTCGTTCTTGAGCCCCGCGTTGGCCGCGTAGCGACTCAGCGGCGTCAGGAGCCATTCCTCGTTAGAGAAAAGCTGCACGCTGCACAGCCCGCCGGCCAAGGCGTCGCGGAAGGTTTTTAAGGAGCTGGTGACATGGTCGGCATGCGCCAGGATGGTCGCCCGATGACCGGCCCAGATCTCCTCGTAACGAGCACCAGGCGGATAGGCACCGGCGGCCTGACCGACCGTGAAGAGCGCCTGCGTGATCTGCCCCACAAAATCGGCCTTGGAGGGGTCCTTGCACAGGTCGCCCATGCGCAGGTCGATCAGCTCCCCATCGGGTTTGACCGTATGGATCAGGCCGCCGACGTTGAGCACGATCGAGATCATGGCCTTGTCGAACTCGATCCGCGTGCCCGGCACGTCGCGGGCATGGGTGAACGGATACTTGTGGCTGGCCAGAATGGCCGCGACGCGCTCGCCCTCGGAATCGCCCCCGCCCGCGAAGACGATCGAGCCCTTCCGTTCAAGAATATAGATGGTCTGGGAACCGCTGCCACGCCGGCCGCCGGCCTGGAATGACACGCCCCGCACCACGCGGTCGAGCAACGCGGCGATCGCATCTTCGGGCAGGTCCGGGAGCCGCCGCATCAGGACCGACTCCTGAAGCTGCTCCTGGTACGTCCGCACGGTCTGCTCCCACAGGATGCCGTTGGGCAGCATCAAGAGGATCGGCACCTCGGCCTGGATATCCGCGCGGGACCGCAGGCGCCCGCGGGCGGCCAAGTTCTCGAGAAAGCGCGTCAGCTCGCCCGTGAACAGGCCCAGTTGATCGGGGTTGCAGCAAACCAGCAGCAGCTCCGGCACCCGGCCCCGGGCGTCAGCTTCCAGCAGGTTGGCGAAGATGCGGGTTTCCAGCGGCAGGCCGCGGAGCTTGCCCTGCTCCTCCAGATTCAGAACCCCCGCCTGCTTGAGCGGCTGAGTGATGCCATCGCCGCTGCGGCCGACGAAACACTCGGCGCCGGCATGCACGCAGAAGGCAACGCCTAACGCTCCGGGGGGATGAACGCCGAGCTCACCCTCACGCAACATAGCCCACGCTATTCCTTTGCCCGCTTGACGATTGACGATTGACGATTGACGATTGACTCGAGGAACGGGCCGTCTTGATAGACGCCACGACCAGGGCAAGAATTTCCTCAGCTTCTTTAATAAGATCGCGCAGCAACGCCGCTTTGACCTGTTCACTTTCGATCAGCAGGTCCATCCAGTACAGTGACTCATCGCATTCCTCTTCCACGATTTTCATTTTGGCGATGAAGGCTGCGCGCGACTTGGCTCGGCACGCAGCGCGGTAGTTCGCGCCCACGGAGGTCCCGCAGCGCAGCAGTTGCTTGCCGAGAACATCGCCCACCGACAACTTCGGTAGCGCCTGCACCAACCGGATCACTCTGATGGCAAATGCCCTCGTTTTCCTTTTGAAGTCGTCCGGATTCATACTCGAATCCGCAGCCACGTCCCTGGCGCCCTGCCTTTGCCACGGCAATCGTCAATCGTCAATTGTTAATCACCTACGGGATCACTACTGACCTCAAGGACTGTCCTTCCTTCATCACCTCGAAGGCCTTGCCGATCTCATCCAGGCGGAAGCGGTGCGTCACCAGCCGCTTGAGATCGATCTTGCCCTGCTCGACTAGGCGCAGCAGCGGCACATAGTCCACCGGGCGGCATCCGAGTGAGCCCACCACCTCGACTTCCTTGAACATGATCTTGCCGGCCACGATTGAAATCGCCTCGTGCGTGTAGCCCACCACGCACAACCGGCCGCCCACGCGAATGCACTCGAAGGCCTCTTCGATGGTGCGGGGATTGCCGATCACCTCCAGCGCGATGTCCGCCCCCCCGCCGGTCAGCTTCTTGACCTCCTTGCTGACCCGCTCGACTTTCGTCGCGTTGATCGTCCGGGCCGCTCCAAATTCCGACGCCCAGGTGAGCTTGCGGTCGTTGACGTCCACGGCGATCACATAGCCGCCGGCGATCGCCGCCAGTTGCACGGCGTTGATGCCCACCCCGCCACAACCGAAAACCACCACCGTGTCGCCCGGCCTTACCTGGGCGCGATTCTTGACCGCGTGGTAGGGCGTGGAGATCGCATCCGCGATGATGGCGGCTTCCTCCAACGGTATGGAGTCAGGCAAGGCCAACACATCCTTGGCGGGCACAGCGACATACTCGGCGTATGCGCCGTCGAAATGATTGCCGAGCATCTGCATGTTGGCGCAGATGTTCTCGCGGCCCTGTCGACACGCTGGGCAGTGACCGCAGGTCAGCACGGCGGGGATCAGAACGCGCTGCCCCTTCTTCAAGTTGGTCACGCGCCGGCCGGCCGCTTCGACAATCCCGGATGCTTCATGCCCCAGCACGATGGGTGGCTTCTTGAACGTGGGTACGCCATGCTCGAGGTAGTGCAGGTCCGTGTGGCACACACCGCACGCGGCCACTTTCACCAGAATCTGGTCGTCCACGATCTGCGGGACGGGGATGTCCTCGATCTTCAGTCCCTTGTCGCTGCCGTGGAATACTGCTGCTTTCATCGCTCGGTCCTCGCAAATGCAGCACAACAGCCCTTCATGCGTGCTTCCAGTTTGGCGGACGCTTCGCCAGGAACGCGGCGATGCCCTCGTGCGCGTCCGACAGCTTCATCAGGTCGCCCAGATACAATCGCTCCACCTGGTCCAGGTGTGCCAGAATCTGGTCGCGCGTGACGCCGACCGTGGCCCGTTTCGCCATCCGGACGACGGGCCGCGAGAGCTTGCGAACGCCGTCCAGATACTGCTCGACCCGCGCGTCGAATTCCTCCGCCGGGAATACCTGGCTTACGAGGCCAATGCGATGGGCCTCCTGCGCATCGATCACCAGACCCAGGCAGTTCAGCTCGAGCGCTTTCCTGATCCCGATCTGCGGCGGGAAAACACACGCCGCCACGGGCGGGAAGACGCCGACCTGCACTTCCGGCTGACCGAACTTGGCGCGGTCCGAAGCCAGCACGATGTCACAGAAGGTCGCCAACTCACAGCCGCCGCCGAGCGCCGCCCCCTGGACGACCGCGATCGTGAGCGCATCGGTCGCGGCCAGCTTACGGAAGATCCCGTGAAACTGCCGCATCATCTCGCCGACCTTGTCGGCCGTGTGGTCGCTGATATCGACGCCCGCGCTGAAGGCCTTGCCGTTGGCCCGGATGACGATCGCCGCCAAGTTGGTGTCGGCCAACAAGGCCTCCAGCCCCGTGTTGAGCTCGGCCATCACCGGGATGTTCAGAACGTTCAGCGGCGGTCGATCCAGCGTGATCGTGGCCAGTCCGTGACGCACCTCGATCTGAACGTGTTTGTCATCCATCATCGCTCACCCGCATAGATCAGTTGTCAGTGGTCAGTCGTCAATCTCCAATCGTCCATCACATCTCCCGCTTGATGACCAAAGCCATGCTGACGCCGCCGCCGCCGCAGATGGCCGCGAGCCCCAACTCGCCGCCGGTGCGCTTCAACGCGTGGTAGAGCGTGACCACGATTCGCGCGCCGCTGATCCCCGTGGGATGTCCCAGGGCAATCGCGCCGCCGTGGACGTTCAGCTTGTCGCGGTTCCACTTCAGCACGCGCTCGTTCGCGAGCACCTGCACGGCGAAGGCTTCGTTCACCTCGATCAGATCCATCTGGTCCAGGCTCATGCCGGCCCGTTTGAGCGCGAGCGGAATCGAGACGCTCGGCCCCTCGCCCATCGTGGCCGGCTCAACGGCAACGGTGGAATAGGCCACCAGTGAAAACAGCGGCGGTGCGCCAAGCACTTTGGCCTGCGCCCGCGAAGTCAGCACCAGCGCGGTGGCCCCGTCAGACATTCCGCACGCATTCGCCGGAGTGACGGTGCCATCCTTCTTGAACACGGGCTTCAGCTTGGCCACCTTCTCAAGCGTCGTGTCCGCGCGGATGGTTTCGTCCTTTTCAAACCGCACGGCGGGCTGTCCCGGCGCGCCGGGACCGACCGCCGGCACTTCAACCGGAACGATCTCCTCATCGAACCAGCCGTTGGCCTGCGCCCGAGCCGCCTTCTGATGGCTGGCGACGGCAAACTCGTCCTGCTCGGCGCGCGGGATCTTGTACTTGTCGACCAGGTTTTCCGCCGTCGCCCCCATCCCCAGGTTGCACAACGGATCGATGCTGTCGGACCAGCCGTCCAACAGTGTCCGGTCCCCCATCTTAAAGCCCTCCCAGCGGCAGTCTTTGAGCAGGTAGGGAATTGTGCTCATGCTGTCCATGCCGCCGACCACGGCCGTCTTAATGTCACCCAGCCGGATGGCCTGCGACGCCGCGACGATGCAGCGCATGCCCGACGGACAGGCCATGTTGATGGTCTCGACCGGAACGCTGACCGGGATCCCGCCGCGCACCGCCGCGCTCCGGGCGGGGTTGGGCCCGTTTCCCGCTTGGCGGCAACTTCCGAAGATGACGGCGTCGATGCCGTCGCCCGCCACCCCCGCGCGCGCCAGCGCCGCCCGAATCGCCACGGCCCCCAGGTCATATGAGGCCACACTTCTTAGCGTCCCGCCGAAACGACCCATGGGTGTGCGTACCGCGCTGACGGCGACTACGTCTTGCAGTTCCACCGCTGGCTCCTAGATGTACTGGCCGCCGTCGACCTGAATCACGTGGCCGGTAATGTGCCGGGCCGCCTCGCTGCACAGGAACGCTACCACGGCGGCGACTTCTTCGGGCTTGCCCAAGCGCCCCAGCACGATCTCGGCCAGCGCGGCCTCGATGACCTTGGGCGGCGCGTCTTTCATCATGTCCGTCTCGATCAGGCCCGGGGCGACCGCATTGACGTTGACGCTCGAGCGGCCCAGTTCGCGGGCCAGCGCCTTGGTCAACCCGATGATGCCGGCCTTGGCGGCGGAGTAATTCGTCTGCCCGAATTTGCCGCGCAGACCGTTGATGGAAGTGATGTTGACGATCTTGCCCGAATTCTGGGCCCGGAAGATCTCCACGACGGCGCGGATGTAGTTGAAGTACCCTTTCAGGTTGGTGTCCAGGACCTCGTCCCACTGGCTCTCGGTCATTTTCCAGATGACGCTGTCCCGGTTGATGCCCGCGTTGTTGACCAGGATGTCCAGGCCACCAAACGCTTCGGCGACCTGCGCCACCATGCGCTGGGCGTCGGCGAAGCTGGCTACGTCGGCCTGGACCGCCAGTCCCTTGCGGCCGAGGGCCTCGATCTCCGCCACGACCTGCTTGGCTTCCGCGTCGTGCCGGCGATAGTTGAGCGCGACGTTGGCGCCTTGCCGGGCCAACTCGCGTGCGATCGCCGCCCCGATTCCCAGGCTGCCACCGGTCACGATAGCCCGTTTGCCTTCTAATGCCAGACTCATGCAGTCACCTGCCAATCGACGTCGTTTTCATCATCCGATCACATGTTCTTGGGGGACGCGCCGGCCAGCGGCGCCCCACATTTCCCGCAGAACTCGAACTGGGCCGGAATACCCTTGGCCGCGCACTTCGGGCATTGCTGGGTGTAGGGTCCCCACAAGAATTCGCTCGACCCGCCGGTGGCCGCGCGCCGCCGCAGGCCGACGTAGTCCGCTTTGCGCTTCTCGACAAACGCGGTCATGCCCTCATACGGCTCCAGACTCGTGTAGTGCACCGCCAGCCAGTCGCGGGCATGGCCGACGGTGGCGTGCCACGACAGCTCCTTCCAGAAATTCACCTGCGCCTTGGTGTAGCGCGTGCACTCGAAGAACTTGTTGGCGACCTGCTGGCACAGATCGGTGACGACCTCGTCCAACACGGAAAGATCGATGCGGTAGCCGTCCTTGCCTTTCAGCGCTCGCGCGACCTCGTCGGGCGTGGCCCGCGTGCTAAACGGCTTATCCCACGGATCGGTGTTCCAATCGTTCAGGTACGTGCGGTCGTTGGTGAACGTGGTGCGAAACCGCCCATCCGGTCCTTTCACGGTCGGGACCACCGCGTTCACCAGCCCCATGCCCAACGCCGTCCAGCCCGGGTAACGCTGATTGAGGAACAGCATGCCGCGAGCCCGGCGGTCGCCCACGTGCGTCGGCAGCCACTGCGTCGCCCCGCCACAAGCCACCGACCCAACGTTCGTGCCGACCTGGCCGACGTACGCGTGCTCGCCCATCACCGCCAGGTCGCACGCGAGCTGGCTCTCGTTGCCCCCGCCGACGGCCATCCCGTTGAGGCGCGCGATGACCGGCTTGGCGCAGTTCACGATCGATTCAATGTAGCTCTTGAAGCAGCACATGTACTTCCAGTAGTCGCGCGGCGTCTGCGTGTAGTTCTCCTGGTACTCCTTCACGTCGCCGCCCGTGCAGAAAGCGCGGTCACCCGCTCCCGTGTACACGACAACGGCGACGTTGTCATCCCACGAGGCGTCTTGAAACGCGGCGGCCAGTTCCTGAAGGGCGGGCGTGCTGTAGGCGTTGTAGGCCTGAGGCCGGTTGATGGTGATCCGGGCCGTCCAGTCCCGCTTTTCGTATTGGATTTCTTGGAACTCGAAGGACGCCGGGTCGCGCGACGGGAACATGCTCATCGGTCAGTCTCCAGACTGCGAGGGCGCTTAGACACCTGACGATGAGGGCGGGAGACGGCGCGAGAGGCGAACGAACGTTCGATCGGCAATCTGCGACCGCTGGGTCGCTCTTCTCCGCTTACCCACGCTGGCTCGCCCTACCAATAACGTGGATTATGCCCGTGCACTGGCCCCTGTCAAGCATTTTTCGGACGAATTTGCTTGACAGGTTGGGTCGCAGCGCGCAAAGTTCATATACAGCCGTTCGAGGTAGAGAGACCAACGCCTTGAATAAGGACGCAGAATTCGAACGCCCGTTCGATGTTCGCCCCCCTGCAACCCACGCGCCCGTAACCGATCGCGCCCCCGCGACTTACGATGAGCGCATGAACCACATCCTCGAGGCGGCGACCGAGACAATCGCTGCCGTCGGTTACGAGCGAGCCTCGATGCGAACCGTCGCCCGGGCCGCCGGCGTGAGTCTTGCCGGCCTCTACCACTACTTCCCCAGCAAGGAACGAATGCTCTTTTTGATCCAATACCGCACTTTCAACGCGCTATTAAACAACTTGCGCGAGAAACTACACGGAGTCGAAGACCCGGTCGAGCAGTTCCGCGTGGTGGTGCGGGCGCACGTGGGCTACTTCGCGGCCGACATGGCCGCACTGAAGGTCTGCTCGCACGAGCTCGATTTGCTGTCCGGGGCCGGTTATGAGGAGACGTTTCGGATTCGTCGCGAGTATTACCGCGTGGTCCGGGCGATCGTTGGGCGACTTCTGGAGACGCACGCGCCCGGCAGCACCCTCGATCCGCACGTGGCCACCATGTCCCTGTTCGGCATGCTGAATTGGCTTTACCGCTGGTACAACCCGAAACGCGACCGGTCCCCGAGCACCATCGCCAACCAGCTCGCGATGCAGTTCCTGCACGGCGTGCTGGGGGTCACGACCGCCACGGCGACGGTGCACCGGCCGGCGTCCGGCTGACGCGCAGACGGCACCCGGCCAAGTCGCTCGGGCGGTTGTAATCTGACATCGAAGGCGCGAGTCGCGGAGACCCGGCGTGTACGTACCGGATATCGAAGTCCACCAAGCCACGACGCTCGAGGAAACGGCGGCGGCATTGGGCCGTTATGCGCCTGACGCCCGGCTACTGGCCGGCGGCACGGACCTGCTCGTGGATCTCAAGACCGGCCGGGTCCGCGTCGGTCATCTGATCTCGATCAATCGCATCGGCGCGCTGCGTGGTATCACCGAGGAAGACGGCCTCTTGCGGATCGGGGCCCTGACGACCATTACCCAACTGGGCCGCTCGCCGCTTGTCCGCGAGCGATTCGCACCGCTGCTCGACGCCACCCGCGAAATGGCCGCTCCGCAAATCCGCAATGTGGCCACGGTGGGCGGGAACATTGCCAGCGCCGTTCCCTGCGCCGACCTCCCTCCGATTCTCATCGCCATGAATGCTTCCGTGCGGCTGTGGTCACAGGCTGGGGAACGTGACGTACTGTTGCACGAGTTCTTTGCGGGCCCGCGCCGGACTGTGCTACAAGACGGCGAGCTGCTGACGCTCGTTTTCGTGCCCAGACCGCCGGCGCGGTTTGGGGCCGCCTATGCCCGGTTCGCGCTGCGCGACGGCAACGCCATCGCGGTGGCCGCCGTCGCGGCGAGCCTCCTCCTGGCACGCGACCATACCGTGCGCGAGGCCCGCCTCGTCCTCGGCGCGGTCGCGCCGATACCGCAGTTGGTCGCGGCGGCGGCGGTCGAGCTTGCGGGTCGAGCACCCAGCGAGGAGGCTTTCGACAAGGCGGCTGAAGCCGCCAGGCAGGGTGCTGACCCGATTTCCGACGTGCGTGGCTCGGCCGAGTTCCGGCGCGAACTTGTAGGGGTACTGACCCGGCGGGCGCTGCGCACGGCCTGGCAACGTGCGCGGGAGACGAGTTGCGAGTGAGGTACTTCCCCGATCCAATATGTCGTGATGGGTACGCTCTTTGATAGAATAGAACCAACTGTGCGACCGCCCAAACCGCTCGGCTTTTCGTCAGCAGCAACAAATGGAGGCGATACCCCATGCCGGTGATTGCGAGATTCTACGGCATCCTGATCAAGATGTACTTCAGCCAAAGCGAACACGGAATCCCGCATTTTCACGCGATTTACGGCGACTTCAACGCCGTATTCGCGGTCGAGACGCTGGAGATGCTGGAAGGCGATCTGCCGATCAGATGCCAGCGGCTAGTGAAGGAATGGGCTGGGCTCTATCAAAAAGAGCTTCTTGATATGTGGACCCGTCAAGAGTTCAGACAACTGCCCGGCCTGGAGTGAATCGACGATGCTAGGAACACCACGGATCAAAAGCGTGAGAGCAATCGGGAACTCGGAGCTTCTTGTGTGCTTCGAGAACGGTGTCGAAAAGACCTACGACTGCAAGCCTCTCTTCGCCCGGCCCGAGTTTCACTTGCTCGAGGTTCCTGCCTTGTTTCGCGCCGTAAGGGTGGATGCGGCTGGCTACGGGATTTCTTGGAACGATAACCTGGACCTGAGCGAGTACGAGCTATGGACAAATGGGAAGCCGGCTGCTGACAAGCCACCAGACCGGACACAGCAAGCGCCCCAACAATCGTAGAGTTCGCACTTCTTCTAATGGTTGGCGGCGGGTGAGGATTGCGCGCGTCTTGGCGAACCGTGAAGTGCGCGGCACCGTCAGGTCGACACCCAATTGGGAGCGAGGTGCATGGCCAAGCTGACAGTCAAAGAGATTCGAGACCGCGGGCGCCGAATCGTCGAATTCGCAGAGCGGGTGCATCGAAGCCACCCGGCAATGTTTAACAGGCTATTTGGCTAAAATGACTACTCTCCGCACTCTCAATGTGAACGGTCAGACCTATCAGTTGGCCGTTGAGGCGCATGAAACGCTGCTCGACGTGCTGCGGGAGAAGCTGCGCCTGACCGGCACCAAGAAGGGCTGCAACGTCGGTGACTGCGGGGCGTGCACCGTGTTGGTTGACGGCGAGCCCATGAACAGTTGTCTGCTGCTCGCCACGGAAATGGAGGGCAAGTCGATCACTACGGTCGAGGGCTTGGCGCGGGACGGCCATCTGACGCCGCTCCAGAAGGCGTTCGTCGCCGAAGGGGCCATCCAGTGCGGCTACTGCACGTCGGGCATGGTGCTGTCCGCGACGGCTTTGCTCGCACGCAACCCCCATCCCAGCCCGGCGGAGATCAAAGATGCATTGGCCGGCCACTTGTGTCGGTGTACCGGGTACGCGGGGATTCTGCGCGCGGTGCAGAGCTGTGAGAAATATCGGGGCGAAGCCGGACATGGGGACCAGGGGTTGGGGATTGGGGATTGCGGATTGGGGATTGAAGGGCCCGCGTGCGCCACGCCCCAATCCCCAATCGTCAATCGTCAATCGTCAATCGTGGGCGTTTCCCTCCCGCGGGTAGATGCGCCGGACAAGGTGACCGGGCGCGCGCTGTACACGGCGGACATCGCGCTGCCCAACATGATTCACGGCAAGATCCTCGGCTCGCCGATCGCCCACGCCCGCATTCGACGCGTCGATACCTCCAAAGCCAGGGCGCTGCCCGGCGTGATCGCGGTCATTACCGGGGCCGATGTGCCCGACACCCTGTATGGCGTGTCGCCGGCCCGGTATGACGAGCATGTGCTGGCCAAGGAGAAGGTCCGCCACGTCGGGGACCCCGTGGCGGCGGTGGCCGCGGTGGACGAGAAGACCGCGGAGAAAGCGCTCGGTCTGATCGAGGTCGAATACGAAGAGCTGCCGGCCGTCTTCGATCCGCTGGCGGCGGTCGCCGCAGGCGCGCCGCAACTGCACGAGCAGTACGCGCGCAACATTTGTACGCATGTCGAGCAGAGCTTCGGCGATGTAGAGAAAGGCTTCGCCGAATCAGATTACGTGCGCGAGGAAACGTTCACCGGAAACCACGTCTACCAATCTCCACTCGAGCCGCACGCGGCCCTGGCGACCTGGGAGCACAATGGCACGCTGGTGCTCTACAGCTCCACCCAGGTGCCGCACTACGTGCAATACATGGTCGCGCACGTGCTGCACATCCCGCTGGGCAGAATACGTGTGATCCGCCCCGCCGTCGGCGGCGGCTTCGGCGGCAAGGCCGCGACCAACCCGCTGGACCTGTGCGCGGCCATCTTGAGCCGCAAGACCGGTCGGCCGGTCCGCATGGTCTACTCCCGCGAAGAGATGTTTCACTACGGCCGCGGCCGGCACAAGCAGCACATGAAGTTCAAGCTCGGCGTGGATCGCGAGGGGAAGATCAAGGCGTTCCAGAGCGAGATCTACCTGGACGGCGGGGCCTATTCCTCATTCGGCGTGGCGACGGCCTACTACGCCGGCAGCCTGATGCCCACGCTTTACCACATTCCGAACTACACGTACGACGGCTACCGGGTGGTGACCAACAAGCCGGCGTGCGGCGCGATGCGGGGGCACGGCGTGCCGCAGCCGCGGTTCGCCTTCGAGTGTCTGCTGAGCATGGTCGCGGAAGACCTGGGCATCGACCCCGTCGAGATTCGTCGCCGCAACGCCATGACGCCGAACACCGTGACGGTCAACGACATGGACATCGGCAGTTGCGAGTTCCGCGCCACGCTCGACGCGGTCTGCGAAAAGAGCGGATGGACGGAAAAGTACCGTAGATTCTCCGCTGAACCGCTGCCGAGCCGCGGGCTTCAGCCTGCGCGGCCCACCGTGCGTCGCGGCATTGGCATCGGTTGCGGCGGGTTCGTATCGGGAGCCGGCTACTGCATCTACCGCGGGCAGGTCCAGCTCTCGCACGAGAAGCCCCGCGAGCACTTCCAGAAGCGGTCGATCTTTCCGCATGCCAACGCGATCGTGAAGATCAGCGAGGACGGCATGGCCGCGGTGCTCTTGATCGGGGCGGCGGAGATCGGCCAGGGCAGCGACACCATTCTGGTGCAAATGTGCGCGGACTCCCTGGGGATTCCTCCTTCGCGGATACGCATCCGCAGTGAGGACAGCGATATTTCGCCGCTCGATTTGGGAGCCTATTCGTCGCGCGTCACCTTGATGGCCGGCCACGCGGTCTCGCGGGCGGCGCTCGCGGTAGTCGAGAAGATGAAACCCTACGCGGCGGCGCTGTTGGGCTGCGAGCCGTCCGAAGTCGTCGCGCGCGACGCGAAGATGTACCAATTGGGGATTGACGATTGCCGATTGGGGATTGAGCAGGACGGGCGCCAACCCGCAATCGTCAATCCCCAATCGTCAATCGTCAATCGTCAGTCCCCAATCGACGCGACACGCAGCGTCGCATGGGAAGAGGTCGCCCGGAAATACTTCAACGATAACGGCCCGCTGGTCGGCACCGGCTGCTACAAGCCGCCCGATGGGCTCGGCGGTGACTACAAGGGGGCGACGGTCGGCACCAGCCCGGCGTATTCCTTCGGCAGCGCGGTCTGCGAAGTATCCGTGGACCTCGAAACCGGCAAGGTCAAGGTCGAGCGTTTCACCGACTACCACGACTGCGGCACGCCGATCAACCCGCAGATGGTGCACGGCCAGGTGGAAGGCGCGGTCGTGATGGGCGCCAGCGAAACCATCCTCGAAGACGTCCAGTTCGACCAGCGCGGCCAGATTCTGAACCCGAATCTGCACGGCTACCCGATAATGACCATCAAGGACGCGCCGGAGATTTTCAGCGGCCTCGTGGACTCCTACGAGCCGCGCGGCCCCTTCGGCGCCAAGGAAATCGGCGAAGGCAGCACGCTGCCCGTGCTGGGTGCCGTGGCCCACGCGATCGCCAACGCCACAGGCGTGTGGATCAAGGACCTCCCGATCACGCCGGAAAAGATTCTCAAGGCGATCCGCGAAAAGCGGGTGGTGGAGGAGTCGATCGTGGTGTAGTACATTCTCTGGCGGCGATGCTCGTGAGTGGATGGAGGTGCGGTGAAATGACGAAAGCCCAAGCAGCCACGGCGGACGTGTTCCTGATAGTGCTGAAGGCGTTGCCGAAGCGCGAGCGCGACGCGGTGCTGGTCCAACTTGCCCGTGACAAGACCTTGGGACGGGACATTCTGGATCTCGCGTTGATCGTCGGGCGGCGCAGCGAGCCGTCACGACCGTTTCGCGAGTATCTGATGCGCCAAAGGACCCGAAGAGCGACCCTGCCGGGATTCGCGCGAGGCGCGCTGCACCGGCCCACCAATGGAGCAAAGTGATTGTGGACACAACAGTATCGCAAATGACGAAAGACGAACTCAGGGAAATGATTGAAACGACGGTCGAGCAGAAGCTGCTCGAACTGCTCGGCGATCCTGACGAAGGGCTACCTATCCGGAAGTCTGTGCGTGACAGGCTCTTGCGCCAGAAACAGGCTGTTGCCCAGGGTGAGCGTGGCGAAGCATTTGAAGACGTGGTGCGGCAGCTTGGGACGGAGTAGTCAGCGTGCATCGCATCCGCATCCTGAAGGCCGCCGCTAACGAGCTGTCACGGTTAGACAAAACTGTCAGCCGCCGGATCGTTCAGCGCGTCAACTGGCTGGCTGCTAATCTGGGCAGGGTCCGGCTGGAACAACTAACGGGTGACCTCGCTGGGCTCTATAAACTTCGTGTGGGTGATTACCGCGTTGTTTATGAGGTTCTTGACGAGGAACAGGCCCTCGTGATTCATATGATCGGTCATCGTAGGGACATCTATCGCAAGCGGTGAAGAAAACGGCAGTGAACAGGGGCGAAGGGTCTCGCGTCACACACATCGCCGAGCGCAGCACGCTGCGCGTGCTCGGTGCCGTGGCCCACGCGATTGACAAGGCGACCGGCGTGTGGATCAAGGACCTCCCGATCACGCCGGAGAAAATTCTGAACGCGGTGCGTGCAAAACGCGCAACGAAGAGACCGGTGCCGGTTTGAATCGTGCAGTCGCAGTTTGCTTGGCGCAAGGACATGACATTGCTATGGTCACGGCAAGAACGATGTTTGTCCCGCAGGCGTCTTATACGTCACTCCAAGCATTGCTCGGGGGTTGTGCGGATCAGTATAGACAATGTTCTGCCGATCACACGAGGAGCGCGGGATGCACGTGAGATTCCTCGGTGACTCGTTCGACATCGTGAAGCAGAGCCTCTTGCGATGGCTGGCCCAGTGCGGCCCCTGGTCCGCGCATCCGATGTTCACCGAGGAGGTCACGGTCGACCAGGCCGACGCTTTCTCCCATCTTCTCGGTGTACCGCTTATCTCGCGCGAGGTGCTCTCGAGGGAAAGCGACCGCGCAGCGTACTTTGCCGCGGCCCGTACCTGCTCAACTCACCTGTTCCTTGACCCCGACACTGGTCTCTTCCTCGGACGCGCCGGCCGGAGACGTAAGCCGAGGTACCTGTACGCTGACGAGATCGCCGCCATTGCGGCGCGCCCTGGGGCGCTGGCGCTCGTCTTCGATCAGAGCTTCCCCCACGGTGGGGAGCGGGCCTGTCTGGAGAAGAAGCTGTCCATCCTGGCCGCGGAAGGCTTATCGGGGGTAGCGTACGTGTCACATGCATGCTTCATCCTGGTCGGGCAAGGGTGCGAGCTTGTCGAGGGGGCGCTTCAGGCCCTGCTGAAGCAGTCCCACCTGCCGAAGGAGCGGTTCGTGGAGCGAAGGGCCGCAGAACAACCAGATGCAGTAGACGAGCGCCGCATAGTGAGGCGGAGCGGCGCTCGCTGCTGATCTGGGTGTTAGGCATCAAGAAAAAGACGGTCGAACAAGAAGGGGCGACGAGGATTTAGGGATGGCTGAGGCCAAGGGTGTTGAGATAAAAAGGTTCCCGGCGGCCAAGACGCTACGGAAGTTGCCGGCCGAGTGTTTCTACGAGCTGGATCGAAGTGACCCACGTGCACGTCGCGGACATCACCGGCCATTGGAACAAGCAGACGTGTCTGCCATGAGCGGCGGGAACCGCCCGGGCGATGGCCGCCAACTGAGTACTTTATAGGCTCGATGAGATGAGCGACACAGTCGAAATCTTGGAGACCCTGGTTCACGCGGTCGAGGCCGGTCGCCGCGGCGTGCTGTGCGTCGTCGTCGCGACGCGCGGGTCAGCCCCGCAGATTCCCGGAGCGATGCTCTGCGTGGACGAAGCCGGCCAGATGACCGGCACCGTGGGCGGCGGGTGCGTGGAAGCCGAGATCCTGCGGCGCGCCCATCAAATACTGTCTACCGGGCCGAGCGGCCTGTTCACCCTCGCTCTGGATCACGACTTCGGCTTCGACGATGGCCTGATCTGTGGCGGGCACATGGACGTTGCGATTTGTGTGATTTCTCAGGCCGCCGAGGCCGGCGCGCTGCGGCCGGCGGCCGAGCGGCTGCGCGCCGGCGAAGCGGCTACGCTGCCCGTGCGGGTTCAGACGTCCGCGGGTCTGGTTGAATACCGCGTTCACATCGAGGCGCCGCCGAAGCTGGTCATCGCTGGCGGCGGGCACATCGGCTTGGCGCTGGCCACGCTGGTGGTCCCTTTAGGCTTTCGCGTCAGCGTAGTCGACGATCGAAGCCGGTTTGCCAACGCGACGCGCTTTCCGCCGCCCATTGAGCCGGTCGTGGGCGACATTGCGGAAACCCTCAGCCGCTGGCCGATTGATGCAAACACCTATATCGTTATCGTCACGCGCGGGCACCGGCACGACGAGCAGGCTCTTGCCGCCGTCATCGGCTCGCGGGCCAGGTACATCGGCATGATTGGCAGCCGGCGGAAGATCGCGGTGATCTACGAGGACCTGCGGCGGCAGGGCAAGACGCAGGAGCAGCTCAATCGCGTTCACGCCCCCATTGGCCTGGACATCAAAGCCGTCACCCCGGAGGAGATCGCGGTGAGCATTGCCGCCGAACTGATTTCGATACGCCGCGCGGACTATCACGGTGTGGTCGAGGGTCCTGTGCCCGTGCCCGCGGATGCGGCGCGGCGCCGGTGAGTCAAGGGCATGCGCTGAGCCCGTGGGCATGAAGATGTCCCGGCAGGTTACGAGCCGCTGTTCGCGCGGCCGGTCGGAGGTCTCGTGATGGCTGAGGCAAGAAAGACGGAGATCAAGAAGATCGCGGCGGCCAAGACGCTGCGGAAGTTGCTGGCCGACCATTTCTACGAGCTGGATCGGGCGGCCAAGGAGGGGCAGCCGAAGGTGGCCTGGTGCACCAGCGTCGGGCCGGCCGAGCTGCTGCGAGCCATGGGGTTCGTCGTCTACTTCCCCGAAAACCACGGGGCCATGCTCGGCGCCACCCGCATGGCGACCGAGACCATTCCCGCCGCTAACGCCATCGGCTATTCGCCGGAGGTGTGTTCCTACCTGACCAGTGACATCGGCGCCTTCCTGCAAGGCCGCACGCCGCTGTCCGACGCCTACGAGGGCATCGCGGCCGTCCCCAAGCCCGACGTACTGGTCTACAACACCAACCAGTGTCGCGAGGTGCAGGATTGGCTGGCCTGGTACGGTCGCCACTGGTCCCGGCCCGTGATCGGCATCGAGTGCTACCGCGGCGTCGGCGAAGTGACCGACGTGCACGTCGCGGGCATCGCCGGTCAGATCGAAGCCCTCGTGCGCCCGCTCGAAAAGATCAGCGGCCGGAGGTTCGACATCGACCGGCTACGCGAGACCGTCCGGCTATCGCGCCAGTGCTCGGACCTCTGGAAAGAAGTACTCGAAACGGCGACCGTCCGTCCGTCGCCGCTGACCTTTTTTGACAGCACGATCCACATGGCCCCGGCGGTGGTGATGCGCGGCACGCAGACGGCGATCGACTACTATCGCGAGCTGTTGGCGGAGCTGAAGACGCGTATCGCCGATGGCGTGGCGGCGGTCGAGGGCGAGCGCCACCGGCTATATTGGGAAGGGATGCCTATCTGGGGCCGCCTGCGCGATCTGGCGACGCTGTTTCTGGAACTGCGGGCCTGCGTGGTGGCGAGCACCTACGCGAACTCGTGGATCTTCACGGCCCTTGATCCGGACGATCCCTTCCAGTCAATGGCCCGGGCGTACACCGAGCTCTTCATCGTCCGCTCGGACGTGTACAAGGAGAAGTACCTCCAGCAGATGATCGAGACGTTCGGCGTCGACGGGATTGTGTTCCACGATTCCAAGACCTGCCCGAACAACACAAACTGCCGGCACGGCATGCCGCAGCGGCTCCAGGAGCGGCTCGACGTCCCCTCGATCACGATCGCCGGCGACCTGAATGACCTGCGCTGCTACTCGGACGAGCAGGCCCGCACGCAGATCGAGGCATTTGTCGAGCAACTGACATGACGATTGACGATTGGGGATTGACGATTGACGATTGATGCAAATCGGACGTTAATCGTCAATCGTAAATCGTCAATCGTAAATCGAGAGCTCTCTGAATGCTGAGTGGCTGGTCATTGGGTATCGACATCGGCGCATCGGCGACGAAAGCCGTGCTGCTCGACGGCGACACAGTCCGGGCCCGTGCGCTGCGGAGATCGGGCGGGGACTTCAGTGCGGCGGCGCGGGCGTGCCTCGAGGAAATCACAACCGCCGCCGGAATCGGCCTCGCCGACATCCAGCGCATCGTCGCCACGGGCTACGGCCGCCGCACGGCGGGGTTTGCCGCGCGGTCCGTGACCGAGATCACCTGCCACGCCCGCGGCTGCTATGCCAGTTTCCCGCGTGCGATCACGATCGTGGACATCGGCGGACAGGACAACAAAGTCATCGTGCTCGACAGCGCTGGGGGACGCCGCAACTTCAAGATGAACCGCAAATGCGCTGCGGGCACCGGCGCGTTTCTGGAGGAGATCGCCGGCCAGTTGGACACGCCGCTCGCGGCGCTGAACGACCTGGCGCGGCAGGCGACCGGCAGCGTTGAGCTCGGGTCTTTCTGCACCGTCTTCGCCAAGACCGAGCTGCTGGCGCTGATCGCCCGCGGCACGCCCCTGCCGGAGCTGGTCCGGGCAGCTTTCCGCTCGGTGGCGAAGCGCATCCTCGAAATGGACCCGCTGACGGGCGAGGTGGTAATGACCGGCGGCGTGGTGGCCCATAATCCGATTCTGGTCGAACTGGTGTCGGCTGCCCTGGGGCGCAAGGTGTTGGTTCCGGAATACCCGCAGTACACCGGTGCGCTCGGGGCGGCGCTAATCGGCCGGGAGCGGTAACGACCCGTGCCAGGGCGTGAAGCGCGGGGCGCACGGAGTCGCTCCGCCGGACAGTATCACACGCGCCACCCAACCGTGCAGCGCAGCCGAATATGCCACGCGCCACGGCCACTCGCAGGCAGGCGCCTGCGGTTGCGTTACCGGCCGACGTACCCTATCATGTCGCAGCTTGGCCCGCGCCGCGTCGGTTCCTCTGGCAGGTATGGGCCGTGGGCTCCGGAGTGCTCGTGGACCGGTTAAGACGTCTGCCCGAAGGTGCACCATTCTGTTAGGAGAATCGTGCCATGCCGGTTTCTGAGTCGACGGAGTTCTGGCCGTTCCTGGACCAGGTCATGCACTATGCCGTAGACAAGACGGACACGTACCCTCTGACCTGCGGCGCGAGGCGTGTCGGCGAGATCAAGCAACAGACGTTCCTGACCAGCCTTTACGTGCGCAGAGACGACGGTCGCTACGAGCGTCGTCTCGCGCAACTACTGCTTTCGTCTTCGCGCCTCCTTGTGATGGCTTCGCCTCGCGGTTCGGGAAAGACGTCCGCTATCTACTACGCGCGCCACCTTATCGAGAGCGACCCAGACAACCAAAAAACCGCCGTTATCCTGATCGACTTTCGTCGCCTCTATGACAGACACGAGTGGCAGCGCCTAACCTCGGTGGAGATCGCACCAGTCTACCGTAAACTGCTCGAACAGGAAGTTCGTCCGTGCTTTTTCAAGGAGGCCGCTGACACCCGCGACTACCTGGCTTGGGTCCTTGCCGGCGGACCTGACGAGACCGACGACTTTGAGGCACTGTTGGTCAATGACGTACTGGACATCGCCACCCGCGTGCAGGCCGAAGCGCAGGCCCACCGCGCCCAACGGGCGTCTCGGCGTAGGACGCTACGGCAGTGGTTTGACGATAATAACCCGGACTACGTGCGGATCCTCCGCGAGGTTCAGCCTCGCCTACGCTTAGCGCACGTTGTGACAGCGGCTTGCGCCATTCACGGCCTGGACAAAGTCATTCTTGTCTATGACAACGTTGACGCGATACCCCTTGAGCACCAGCGCACTTTTGTTGAAGTCGCCGACAACGCTCAAGCGGCCATGGGCAGGATCGGCACCACCTGTATCGCGATTCGTACCGAGACGCTCCCCGGCCAAGCGATACCGGCCGAGAGTCGGGGCGGCTCGACCATCGATCTCACTTTGCCCAACGAGAGACAGTACCCTACAACCCTGCTGCCGGCGCCCGGACTCCCGTTCGTCACCACGGTCCTCGACCAGCGCCATCGATTCGCGTCCGATTTATGGAGGCACATCTCCCCTGAGTACAGCCTAACTGACGCATCCGCTCTCGTCCACAAGATAGTCATGCGGGAATTCCGCGACAGCGCGATTCACCGGTTGAGCAATGAAAGCATACGCGGCGTCTTTGGTATATACAGGGGGTTTGGCGAGTATCTGGATAACCTGCGCCAGAGCTACGACATTGACTCGTTGATAGACCGGCGGGAGGGGCACGCCCACACCCTGTTCTACTTGTGGCTCGGCGTGCATGGAAGGCGCTTTGGCATAGTCCTGTACGACATACTCAAGGTGGATCCCGGCGAGGCAGACCACCCATTTCATGAGCTGGCTTCCGAGCACTATTTTCTGCTCACTGCCCTCGCTAACCTCACGCGGGAGGGCGAACACAGGCTCGAGGGCATTCCATTCCCGCGGTGGTCCCAGCTAGTCAGAAGAATGGCCGAATTGGGTTTTACCTACCAACAGGTGTTAGGTGCCGTCGATGTCATGTGCACTAAGCGCAATGAAGACACACGGAGCGTGGGATTCTACGACAGCGAGCCCGACCTTGCACAACTAACGCCCGACTCGCCCAACCGGATCAAACTTTCCCTCCTGGGGCATACTCTGGTTTACAACTTGCTCAGTAAGGTTGGATTCGTATGGAGGAGCGCGCACGAGCATGGTCGCGGTGCACCTGGCAGTGCCGGGGAGGCTTACCTTGATTTGACACCGGCAAGGAGGATTCGAACCATCGTTATGTACGTACGTCACCTCGCACGAGTGCACTTGGCGCTTCTAAACAAACTGCGCATCGATTGGCAACCGGGATTCGGCAACGATTGGCTCAATGCATTCCGGCGAATGTTTGGGATAGATCGACAACTGGAGCTTGAGCGGATTCTTCTGGACGCGGCCAAGTTCTATCACGATTACTTCGACTCCATACAACTCGAGAACCAGTTCAACGTGTTGGGCAAGCTCTACGGCGACTCCCTCTGGTTGGTCGAGCAGCGTCAGCCCTACGAGGGTCAACTGACTGTCGGATTCAGGCAGGTGGAAGTGACGATTGACGAGATGGCCAAGCGTGAGCGCCGTGAACGAGGCAGTGGAACCGGGGATACACCGGGCGCTGACCAGGGCGCGATCGAGACGCCGCCACCGAGAGACCTGCCGTGAGCCTGGCGCCGGTTGGGTCTGCGTCGGCAGGAGGACCAGCCGCATCGGCGCGAGCCGTGCCCGGGCGGGTAGCCATCCTCTGGATCGTTGGCGCGCCCTTCGTCAGGCGCCTCGTCCTTGTGCCATTGACACAAGAGGTTCTGAAGGCATTAACTGGAGCGGATGCCGTGTGGTAATGGCCTCGCATTGCGGCGTCGAGCATTCTGCGCCCCTTGATCGTTCGAATAGTCGTCCCCCAGCAAGTGGGATGGTTCGGATACCTTCGAGACTGCCACAGTCGTGTTACACGAGTTAGGAGTCACCCAGTGGGGCTTGACGCGCTGTTTGCGCCGCGGGCGGTGGCGGTCATTGGTGCTTCCAACCGGGAGCTGACCATTGGCTACCGCATCATTCAGAACCTGCTGGATTTCGGCTACACGGGCCCGGTCTATCCGGTCAATCCGAAGGGCGGCGAGATTCGCGGCCTCAAAGCCTACCGGTCGATTCTGGACACGCCCCACCCAGTGGACGTTGCCCACATCGTCATCAAGAACACGCTGGTGCCGGGGTGCGTCAGAGACTGCGCGGACAAGGGGGTCAACGCCGTGATCGTCAACACGGCCGGCTTTCGTGAGATCGGCGCCGATGGCGCCGCCCTGGAGGATCAGCTCGTCGCGATCGCCAGGGAGACCGGAATTCGCGTGTTCGGCCCGAACTGCCAGGGTATCATCAACAGCGATCGGTCCGTCCGGGCCTACTGCAATTTCACGTTCACGCGACCGACGTCGGGGCATATTTCGATCGTTGCCCAGAGCGGCGGCGTCGGCGAGGTGATCCACCAGCGCATCGCGGAACTCGGCGTCGGCGTGCGCTACTACGCCAGCAACGGCAACGCCTGCGACGTCTCGATCCCCGAGATCATTCAGCATTACGGCCAAGACGAGCAGACCAAGGTGATCGTCGTCCATATCGAGAGCCTGCCGGACCCACGCGCGTTTCTGGAAGTGACGAGGCGCATCGCCGGCCGAAAGCCGATCGTAGCGATGAAAGCCGGCCGCACGGCCGAGGGGGCCAAAGCGGTCGCGTCGCACACCGGGCGTCTCGTGAAGCAACACCGAGCGATCGACCTCATCTTCGAGAAGGCCGGCGTTGTCGCCTTCCGCGATCTCGAGGAGCTGTGTCAGTCGGCCATCGCATTCGCAGCCCAGCCGGTGCCGGCGGGCAACCGCGTGGGCATGATCGCCAACACCGGCGGGCCGGCGATCATCGCCACCGACGAGCTGATCGAGGGCGGGATGGTCATGCCGCCGCTGTCGGCGAAGACGGAGACATTCCTGCGGAGGGAGCTCTATCTGGAGGCGTCGATCAACAACCCCGTGGACGTACTTGCGACGGCGGGGCCCGAGCACTTCGCGGCGGCCATCGCGGCGCTGCTCGACGATGACGGCATCGACGCCGTCTTTGTGAACTTCGTCACTCCGTTCTTCGTGGACACGTTGGGCGTCGCCCGCGAAATCGCGGCCGCCAATCGCCGGTCCCGCAAACCTATCGTGGCCACCGTGATGACGGAGAAGAAGGGTTGGGCCGAGACGCTGAAGGTCATTCGCGACAGCGGCGTGCCGACTTACGACATGCCGGAGATGGGGGCCAGGGTCCTCGTCGCGATGGGACGTTACGCGACCTTCCTGAAGCGGCCGATCGAGCCGCCGCTCCACTTTTCTGACGTGGACGCCGTCCGCGCCGCCTCAATCCTTCAGGCCGCCCGGCAGGCCGGCCGCGCACACCTGTCGGCTGCTGCGAGCTGGGAGCTCCTGACCTGCTACGGGATTCCCGTCGCTCCATACAGGTTCGCCGGCAGCGTCCCCGACTGCCTCGCCGCAGTGGACGACCTCGGCTTCCCGGTCGTCCTCAAGGTGGATGCCGAGAGCGTCATCCACAAGAGCGAGAGCGGCGGCGTGGTTCTCGACATTCGTGACCGCAGCTCACTGCGCGAGCACGTCGAACGCCTGGCCGCCCGCTTCGTCCAGGCGTCACCACGGTTCCTGATCCAGCGGCAGTTGCCCGCGGGCCGCGAGGTCATCGTGGGGGCTCAGGCCGTGGAAGGACTTGGGCATGTGCTCATGTTCGGGCTGGGCGGCATCCACGTCGAAGTGCTGAAAGACGTGTGCTTCAAGCTCACGCCGGTGACCCGTGGCGAGGCCCGCCAAATGGTCGAATCGCTGCGGGCCTATCCCTTGCTGGCGGGCTCGCGTGGTCAAGCCGGCGTGGAAATCGCGGCGCTGGTGGAAACCATCCAACGCGTCTCGCAGATGCTGACCGACCTGCCGGGCATCCGCGAGCTCGATCTCAATCCGGTTTTCGCGCTGACGCACGGCGCCAAGGTCGCCGACGTGCGCGTGATGATTTGAGAACGCCGGGATATCGTACCCAACATGCCCGCCGCGCGGAACCCACCGTCACGCGTCTTCGCGATCGTCCCCGCCGCGGGCCGGTCCCGCCGCATGGGTCGCGCCAAGCAATTGCTCGACCTGGGCGGCCGGCCGATGTTGCTCGCGACGGTCGAACCGCTCGCGGCAGCCCAGATCGGCGGAGTGATGGTCGTGACGCATCGCTTGATTGCCAGGCAAATCAGCGCCGCGCTTCCGACCGGCATTCTGCTGGTGCGCAACGACGACGAGAGCAGTGAGATGATCGACTCGGTTCGCATCGGCCTGCGGACCTGGTTCGAGCGCGCGTCCGTTGCTGAGCGGGACGGTTTCCTGGTCTGTCCGGCCGATCATCCCGGCATCACCGCCGCCGATTTCGACGCCTGCCTTCGTGCGTTTCGGAGGGACGCGGACCGAATCGTCATCGCGTCGCGAGCGGGTCGCCGCGGGCATCCGATCATCTTCCCCGCCAGCTTGGCCCCGTTCGTGCAGTCCCCGGCCTGCGACCTTGGCCTGAACGCCCTGCCGCGCGCATTTCCGGAATCGGTGGTCCTGGTCGCGTGCCGATCGCCGGCCGTCACGCGGGACATCGACACGGAGGGGGACTGCGACCGGGTACGTGAATCCGGTGGCGGCGCGGCGGGGCCGCGGCGGCGGCACAATCCGCCCGCCGGCCGACGGAAAGCCGAGCGACCCCCCGCGACCTGATGCACCCGGTTGGCGCGTTGCAGCGCCAGCTCCGCGGCCTGCGCCTCTCCTCATCCGTCAGCCCGTAGAGCTGTAGCGTCCGACCTCTCCCGGCGCGCCGGGATCGGACGCCCTGCGGTCGATCCCTCCTGCGTCGGCACAAGCCTGGCGGTCGGTGGCGTCGATCTGGCGCTGGAGGGCGGTCTTGTCCGTCGGCGTCTTCGGTACAGACAGCAGTCCGGAGCTACCACGTGCGACAGTCTGGCGGCGGAAGCTCGTTCTCCTGCTCCATCGCGCGGATCCGGGCCACCCAAGCCTTATGAGCCGCTCTGGCCTCCTCGAGCGTCGAACAGCGCGCCCACTGGTCATTCAACCAGCCCCCCATGACCCGGGTCTCAAACAGCAAAGCCCGCTCGGACTCCGCCAAGGCCATGTTCATGCCCAGGAAGACCGTGACCACGGCACCGAACTTCACGGATGTTCGGGCGACGCAGCGAAGCTTCTCATACGAGCTGGCGTGCCAGGCCACCCAGTTGCCGAAATCCGGTTCCTCGACCACCAACTCGCCACGCAGAATGTAATAGCGTCCCATCTTCGCACCGCCTTCCTTGCGGGAAAAAGGGGGCAGGAACCTTTTGTGCGAAGCACCCTCCGGGCCGTCCCGGCAAAAGGTTCCTGCCCCCTTTTTCCCGCCGGGTTCCGCTCGCGGGAGGATTTTCGTATCCTACCATAGAGCGGGCGCGCCGAGTAAGCTTTAGCTCGACTTTCGTGCTTGGGCGAGGATGCGGCCAGAGGCGTGCGATGGGACGAGAATTCCTGGAAGGCAACGAGGCGATCGCCCGCGGGGCGATGAAGGCCCGCTGTGATTTCTTCGCCGGCTACCCCATCACCCCGGCCTCGTCGATCCTGCACTACATGCTGGAGCTCGTGCCCGCGATTGGCGGCACGGCCATCCAGGCCGAGGATGAGATTGCCTCAATGGGCTTCTGCATTGCGGCTGCTATGGCCGGCCGCAAAGCCATGACGGCCACCAGCGGCCCAGGGATGAGTCTGTACAGCGAGAACGTCGGCCTGGCCCAGATCGGCGAAACGCCGCTGGTCATCGTAAACGTCCAGCGCCAGGGCCCGGCGACCGGCTCGGCGACCAAGGGCGCCGAGGGAGACATTCAGTTCACGCGCTGGGTGACCTCCGGCGGGCTCCCGGTCATCGCCCTCAGCCCGGCCACCGTTGGCGAGGCGTACGAGCTGACCTACCGCGCCTTCAACCTCGCCGAACAGTACCGCACGCCCGTCTTCGTCCTCACCAGCAAAGAGATCGGCGTCACACGCGAGTCGGTGGACCTGGACGCCATCGAGCTTCCGCCGTTGGTGGAGCGCAAGCGGGCGGCGGACGGCGAGGAGTATCTGCCGCACCGCTTTGGCCGGCCGGCCGATGTGCCGGCGATCTCGGACTTCGGCGGGGTGCACATCGCCCGGTACACGACCTCGACGCACGACCAGGCCGCCTACCTGACAACCAAGCCCGCGGTCATTCAAGAGATGATCGACCACTACACGGCCAAGATCGACGAGGCCGCCGACGATATCGCCCTGGTGAAGCGGGACTTCCAGGATGGCGCCGAAACGCTGGTCATCAGCTACGGCATCACCTCGCGTTCGGCCGCCGTCGCCGTCCGCGAGGCCCGCGCGCGGGGCAGCCGGATTTCCGCGTTGGTCCTCCAGACCCTCTGGCCGGTTCCGGCGAAGGCCATCGTGGCGGCACTGGACGGCATCAGGAAGATCATCGTGCCCGAGATGAACATGGGCCAGTATCGGCTGGAGATCGAACGCCTGGCTCCGACCGGCGTCGCCGTGATCGGCGTGAACAAGATGAATACGAGCCTGATCTCGCCGGCCGAAATCCTGCGCGCGGGGGGTTGGCTGTGAGAACGACCGGAGACCCTGCGACGCCGTACGCCACGTATATGACCGACAAGATCGGTCCGCTGCCTTTCTGTCCCGGCTGCGGGCACCACGTGGTCACCAAAGCGCTCGACAAGGCGCTGGTGAAGCTGCAACTCGACCCGCGGAAGGTCGTGATTGTCACCGACATCGGCTGCATCGGCCTGGCGGACCGGTACTTCACGACCAACGCGTTCCACGGGCTGCACGGGCGGTCGGTTACCTACGCTTGTGGGCTGAAGCTGGCCCGTCCGGAACTGACCGTCATCGCCCTTAAGGGCGACGGAGGCTGCGGCATCGGCGGCACGCACGTGCTCAATGTCGCCCGGCGAAACATCGGGATCACGCTCATCGTGGCCAACAACTTCAACTACGGCATGACCGGCGGGCAGCATTCGGTGACCACGCCCAGCGACGGGATCACCTCCACCACGCCGTGGGGTAACGTCGAGGGGCCCATGGATCTGTGCGGGACGGCGATCGCGGCGGGCGCCGCCTGGGCCGCGCGCTGCACCATGTTCGACAAGGATCTTGCGGACGTCATCGCTCAGGCGATCGCGCAGCCGGGATTCGCGCTGCTCGACGTCTGGGAGCTATGCACGGCCTACTATGCCCCGCGGAACAAGATCAAGAAGAAGGAACTGGATGACCTGCTTGAACGCTACGGCCTCAGGCTCGGTGTGCTGGCCGACACGCCGCGTCCGGAGTACAGCGCGCGCTATCGGGCGGCCTACGCGGCCGGCCGACCGGTGATCCAACGCAGACCCACGATCGAGGTGCAATACGGCAACTCCGTGGAGCGGCAGACCGGCATCGTCATCGCGGGCAGCGCGGGACAGAAGATCCGGTCCACGGCGACCCTGTTTGCCCAAGCCGCCCTGTTCAGCGGCCTGGACGCTACGCAGAAAGACGACTACCCGATCACGGTCATGACGGGACACTCGCTCTCCGAGCTCATCTTCAGCCGGCAGCGCATTGATTACACGGCCATCGAATCGCCCGACTATCTCCTGGTGATCTCCGAGGACGGACTGAGAAGTACTCGCGAGCGGATCCAGCGGCTCCCGAACACGTGCACCGTATATGCGGAGCAGTCGCTCGACCTACCGGCAACCAAAGCCAGGGTTGTTCGATGTCCCATCGCCCAGGCCGCCACGGAGACCAGCCGACAGGCGACAGCGGTCATCGCCGTGGCCGCCCTGCTGCAGGACACGGGGCTGTTCCCGCTCGACGCACTTGCGCGGGCCATTTCGACTTTTCAAAGCGCCAAGATCGCCGAGGTTAATCTGAAGGCCCTGCAGGCGGGCGCCGCGCTGGTGAGCGGCCAAACGGGTTTTCGAGAGCCATGACCCGGGCGGGCTGAGCTTTCTCCAGTGGCCCAGCCCGCCGACTCGCGGAATGGCCCGGTGCCGCGCGGCAGACACGGCGTGGCCTGGCGGGCGCGTCCTTCCCCGTGTGGACCGGTTACGTGGAGGAACGGACCATGGCGGGCGAGCACCTGGTGATCATCGACGACGACCCGGACATCCGGGACGCGTTGACCATGATCCTGGAATCGGCGGGTTACAGGGTCACCTGTTGCGCGACGGGCCCGGAGGGCCTGGCGGCCATTCGCGGCAACCCGCCTGATCTGGTCATCCTGGACATCATGCTCGCGTCGCCGTCGGAGGGGTTTCACGTGGCCCACGAGCTGCGCCAGGATGAGGTGCTGGGCCGGATTCCGATCATCATGATTTCCGCGGTCGGAGCAACGATGGGGATGGATTACGCGAAGGAACTGGGCCCGGACTACGCTGCGGCGGAGAAGTTTCTCGACAAGCCGCTGACCGCCGCGACGGTGCTCCGCGCCGTGGAAGAGACACTGGGCAAACTGTCAGGTCCGCAGGGGCGCTGAGCCACTGGGGGAACGCGGTTGGGCCGGCGCCGGCGACTCGCTGCGCGAGAGTGCGAGCACCACGCCGGCGTAGCGGGGATGGGGCCGGAACCCGAACTGCGCCAGCCAACTGTCCCGGATGAACTCGGCCGACACAATCGCGGCGCCCTCGGCGGCCTGCCGGCGCAGGAACTCATGCATCAGGAGCCGCCCGATGCCCCGGCCACGGCAGCGCGGCAGGACCGCGACCTTGTCCAGCAGCACGTGGTAGGGCGTGCGGGGAATGTATCCAACGCCGCCGGCCACGTAGCCCGCTTGGTCGACCGCGACCAGGAACTTCTCGTGGGCGGTGAGCCCTCCGCCGATGCCCCCCGTGTAGAAAGCACGGTAGAGGGTGTCCACCTCAGCGGGGTTGGCGGGGGGTCGGATGCGGAGTTCGCGGCCGGTGCGATCCGCATGCACCGTCACCAACTCGGCCCGGCCCGGTCCGACCTCGGAGGTCGTCACCAGTTCGGCCTTCTCGTCGAGCTCCAGGTGCGGGTAGGCCGCCCGGGTAAGGAAATACTGCTGGTCGTGGGTCGGCAGCTTCTCCCGGAGGTCCGCATACAGCCGGCCGAGTACCTCCGCGATCTCTCCCCCTTCGCGCAGGCTCTGGATCGCCTGCGCGATGATGCTTCGTCCCTCCTCGGGGCTGTCCTGGAGGACCGTCTCGGCGTACAGCCAGAGGCGCGCTTCCGGAAACCGCCGCGCGACCAGATCAATGTGGTAGTTGTTTTGGAGCTGCTGCAACTGAGCGGCCCGCACCTGGACGCTGGCCTCGGGGACCTGTTGCGCCCAGGCCTGGTAGCGCGCGATCGCGAAGTGCAGCGCTTTGGGCATGTAGCCGGCCGCGGTCACGCGCGTCACGCAGGCTTGCATCTGGCCGCACAGCGCGACGGTCTCTTCCGCGGGGGCGGACTGACGCTCCACCTCGGCCAGCGCGTCCTTCAGGAAGGCCAGGCCCTCGCGCAGGCCATACGCTTCCAGCGCCGCGGCGAAGAGGATTTCGTCGTCGGTCTCGGGGGCCAGCGCCGGAAAATGAAAGCGGACGCGATCCAGGAACGCATGCTTGAGCCGCAGCAGCATGTCCAGAGTGCCGTGGAAGGGGCGCCACCCGGCCGCGGAGAAAATACGGGTGTTCTCGTCAAAGTCATTTAGCGGGACACTGATGTCGCGCGCCACGGTCCCGGTCAGCATCCACTGGCCCTCGGTCCGTCGCTGGAACTCGAACGCCGCGGTCAAGGCCGACCAGGCCAGGTGCTGCCAGACGTTTCTGAGGCGTTGGCGGATATCCCGATCGGGATGGTCGCGCATGTGGCCTACTAAGGCCTCGACCGATTCGCCCGGGACGTGTTCGAGCGTGGCCAAGCCATACTCCGGCCAGTAGCCGCCGAGCTGCGGGGTCAAGGGGGCGGTGCCCGGACCGCCGGCCGCGACGGACAGCAGGTGCAGGTCGGTCAGTAACACCTCCGCCGGCGCCGTGCTCCGCATGTAGAGCGTGAAATCGCAGCGCTCCCCGTTGCGCAGGCGCACCCCGACGTGGTAGATGCTGCGTCCGAAGCGCGTCCCGGTGAGACTGATCCAAATGCTGTTCGGCCCCAGATCGGTCAGGTCGATCTTGTGCCCCTGGTAGAAGAGGTGCACGGCCTCCCGCACGAGCTCGGTGTGCTGGAAGGCGGCGGCCATCCGGCCCAGCTCCTCGGGATCAATGCCGTCCTCAAACTGGAGGGTCTCGCCCCACGCGTAGCTGCGCCGCGTCTGGGGATCGACGGCCTGGCTCTGCTTCGTCCCCAGGCGCTGGCGGAACGAGGCCGACAGGCGCTCGGCGAGCTTGGCCGCGGCGGCGCGGATCGTTTCCCAAACCGGAGCCAGCATCCACGCCATCAGCTCCTGGCGCACGGGCAGGTAAAAGCTCTCCTCGCGCTCGGCCAGGTCCGTCAGCGAACGAAGCAGGAGCATCGCGAATTGATTGGTCCGGGCGGAGCCGGCCTGCGCGGCGCGCTGGCGTAGCGCCGCGCAGGCTTGCCTGAGCGCCCGCCAGGGCTCGGACTTGAACCCCATCCCCGCGATGCGGACACACGCCTCCTCAGCGAGGAAATCCATCTGCGCTTCGCAGAACAGCGCGGCGGTTTTGCCGAACGACTTGGCCGGCTGGTGCTCCCACAGGGCGACAAACGCCCGGCTGCGCACGGCCCGCTCGCCGTGTTGGCAGGCGTGCTGGAGGTGTGACTCGGCCAGCTCCTGGTAGCGGACCCGGCCGGCCGTCATGACGTACGCCAGGTAGTCGGCCGCGCGCAGCGCGACGTCGTGCGCGTCGCCCGACAGCGCCACCGCGGCCGCATGCACGCTCAGGAGGCTGGGCGCGGCGTCGCGCAGGGCCGCGAGCCGCTTTTGCCACTCCTCAATAGGAATCTCGGGCGGTCGCACGCGTACCAGGCGACTGGGCGTGGCGCGGTCGTCGCCAGACAACGACCAGAGCAGGATGCCTTCCCCCGTCAGGTCGGTTAGTTCGGCGTTGCCGACCCAGAGCCTGGGAAGCCGCAGCCAGTCGTCCAAGTCGATGCCGCGCTCGACTCCGTCGTAGCAGCAGTTGCCGATCCAAACCCGATCCGGCGCCTCCGGGTCACGGCGAATGCGCAGCCTCTTGTCGGCCGCCGGGAGGCCACCCTTCCCGGGGACGGCGCGAAAGACGAGCGCGTCGGCGTCGGTGCGCGTATCGGTTTCCGTCACCCCGAGGTGTTGCAGAAAGGCGATCGGGATCTTGATGCGCAGCCCGCTGACCGCCCGCTCAATGGCGGACGAGGCGTACATCGGCTCGATGACGTGGCGGAAGTTCTCGACGACGGCCGAGCGCCGGAACGAGCCCTTGGCCGTCAGCTCCCCTTTCTCCAGCGAGAACTCGCGGCCGGTCAGGGCGAAGTTGACCACGCGCTCGAACGGTGCCAGGAAGCGGTTGCACGAAACCACCAGACCGCGGAAGTACTCGCGCAGCGCCGCGTCACTCAGGCGGCCGAGATTCACCTCGGGATTGTCCAGGTTAGGCCGGATCAGGAGCGTGACGTACTCCCGCCCATCGCCCACCGCAAACACGCGCGAAACTTCCGGAGAGTCGGCGAAAAGCGCCTCGATGCGCTGCGGGGCGAGCGTCCGCCCGCTGGCGTTCTTGTAGATGTCTTTCCGGCGGTCAACCAGCTTATAGAAGCCGGCCGCGTCGCGGCTCGCCAGGTCCCCCGTGCAGAACCAGCCGTCCCGGAAAGCGGTCGCGTCCTCCTGCGGGTCGGTGTAGCCGCTGCTGACATACGGCCCGCGCAGCAGCAGCTCGTTGTCGTCGTCGAGCCGGAGCTCGATCGCCGGCAGAGCCTTGCCGATCGAGTCGTCGACGTACCGCTCCGGGGGGGTCATGGTGATGCCGCCGGTGGCCTCCGTCATCCCGTATCCGCTCAACAGGTCGACGCCGTGGTACTGGAAGAAACGGAAAACCGCCGGCTCCAGGCGCCCCGCCGCGCTGAGCCCCCAGCGCAGCCGACCCCCCGTCAGTTCCCGCAGCGCCCGACGAACGGCCTCGGGATCGCCCAGCGGCTCGTCCGTGCCGGCAATGCGCCGCCGCAGGTCGTTCCACTTCTTCGGCACGCCGATCATGGCCGTCGGTCGAAACCGCCGCATGTGCCGGATCAGGGTCTCGGTGGATGGGTCTTCGGCGAAGACGTAGGTGGCGGCCAGGTGCGCCGCGCCCAACATCTCCAGGTATCGCCCGAACGTGTGGTAGAGGGGCAGATAGCACAGGAAGACCTCGTGCTCGTCGATCTCCGGGAGGGCTGCCGCGCGGGCAAACCGCTTGCAGACCAGGTTGAGGTGGGTGAACTTGATACCCTTGGGCGCGCCGGTCGTGCCGGAGGTGTACATGGTTGTGGCCACGTCACCCGAGCGGACCCGCGCGACCCGCTCCTCCAGCACGCGGGCCGGCACCCCCTTCGCCCGCTCCATCAGCTCGCTCAGCGTCAGGATTCTGGCCCCCGGCACGGCCGGCAACGCGTCGAGCGTGATCACCCACTCGAGCGCGGGCAGGCTTTCGAGCGCGGCAAAGGCTGCTTGCAACTGCTCCGACCCGGACACCACCAGCATCCGGGCCCCGGACTCAAACAGGATATGCTTGAGCTGGGCTTCGACCGCATTGGCCGGCACGATGGTGTTGAAGACCCCGTTGGTTAAACACGCCAGGTCGAACAGCGCCCCCTCGATGCGGTTGGGCGTGAAAATCGCGACCCGCGGATTGTCCTCCAGGAAAGCCAGCACGCCGCCGGCGATCTGCTGAGTGGTTTGGGCCACCTGCTCCCAGGAATACTCCGTGGCGCGGGGTCCCTGCGGAACAATGAACAGCGTCTTTCTGGGGAATTGTGCCGCCCGCTGCCGGAACATGCGCCCGACCGTAAAGTCGGTCCGCTCGATAAGCTGGATAATGCGGTCGAGCCAGTGGCCCCCGCTTTGACCCGCCTCTGCGGGGTACGCGACGCGCCGGACGGAGGTGCGGCGGGCCAGGTCGATGAACTCATAAGCGATGGCGACCAGGGCCTGACGGTTCTCCCGCGCCGGCTCGGATTCCAGCGCTGCCAGCAGCGCGTCAGCGGCTTGCGTCAAGGCCGCGACGTCCGGGATACCGGCGCAGTGCTGCCGGGCGGCCTCGAGCAACAGGCGCGCACCCTCCCGGCGGGCGTCCGGAGATTCTGCCGAGCGAAGCTGGCCCATCACCTCGGCCAACCCGGGCGCCCCGGGTTCCTTCGCCGAGCCCGCGCTGGCGTTGGGCATATACACGAATCTTCCGCCGAGCGAAGCGCGACTGCAAGCCGAAGGCACCTTTGATCCTGGCCGGCGAAAAAAGGATAATGGCGGGCAATGGCTGACATATCCCTGTCCTCTTTCGAGCAGCCGTCTCAGCACGAAGCCGTGTCGGACATCATCCGGCGTCGGTCCACAAATCCCACGGACGTGCGTGCGGCGTTGTTGCAGGGCCTTGACCTGTCCGGCGTCCGCGCGGTTCTCGACCTGGGCTGCGGCTTCGGCTTCATGACCGAGGCAATCGCCCAGCGCGTGGCGCCCGATGCCCGAATCGTGATCTGGCCTGCGTTCTCGGCCTTCCGGAATCCGATTCCCTGCTGCTGGCAGGCGTACGCGACTTTTGCGCCGAAAGCGGAGCGGACCGCCTGGCGCCCTGGTTCGAGGACGTGGTGCGCTTTGAGTACCACAACTCGCTGGTGTTCGACGCAGCCCACCAGGACGACCTCCTCACCTACCTCCGGTTCAAGCTGCTGCTGCTGGCGCCCCAGGCGGCCCTGGCCGGTGAGCTGGCCGAGGCCCTCGCGCATGCCGCCGAAGTCTTGGCCTGCCTGGGACGCGTCGTCTTGGAGAAAAACGACGTCGCATTCCGTTGCCGGCGACCGCTACGCCGCTGAAACCGGAATACTGCTCGCAGTGCGGTCGTGAATGGCCGTCCGCGCTTCGCCTGCCCGGCGTGCGGCACCGCGCGAGAAGATCGGCATGAGGGAGTTGCCAAACCCCACCGGACGTGATAAATATAAGGCTCTAGAGCATTCGCTCTAAACGACCCGCTCTACGCCGGTATGGGGTCGCACGGGCTGGGGCGCTCGCGTGCAGCGTGGCCAACACGCGACGCAAAACAAGTCGAGAAGGGCCACCGAAGGAGCGCAGGTCATGAAACGGGCCAAGATCACGATCGTTGGAGCAGGTAACGTCGGGGCCAGTTGTGCCGTGTGGGCCGCCGAAAAGCAACTGGGGGATGTTGTCCTGATCGACATCCCCGACCTGGAAGACAAGACTAGGGGCAAGGCACTCGACCTGGCCCACTGCGGCCCGGTGGACGGGTTCGACGCCCACCTCACCGGCACCGCCAGCTACGAGGCCGCCGCGGGCAGCGACCTGGTGATCCTCACGGCGGGCGTCCCCCGCAAGCCCGGCATGAGCCGCGATGACCTGGTGGAAACCAACGTCAAGATTGTGGGCGCCGTCAGCGAGCGCATCGCCCGGGCAAGCCCGCAAGCCATATTGATCGTCGTGTCCAATCCGCTCGACGCGATGGTCTATACGGCCTGGAAGAAGACGGGCTTTCCCACGCAACGCGTGGTCGGCCAGGCCGGCTGCCTGGATATCGCGCGGTTCCGGGCCTTTGTCGCCCTGGAGCTGGGTTGCAGTGTCGAGGACGTCACCGCGCTGCTCCTGGGCGGGCACGGCGACGATATGGTCCCCTTGATACGCTACACGTCCGTCGCGGGCATTCCTGTCACGCAACTGATTCCCGCGGCACGGCTGGCGGAGATTGTCACGCGCACCCGGATGGCCGGCGGCGAGATCGTCAAACTGATGGGCACCAGCGCCTACTACTCGCCGGCGGCCGCGACCATCCAGATGGCCGAGGCGATCGTCCGTGACAAGAAACGGATCTTGCCGTGCGCCGCGTACTGCGACCAGGAGTACGGCGTGGGCGGCTATTTCGTCGGTGTCCCCTGCGTACTGGGCGCCGGCGGGGTCGAGAAGGTCATCCAGGTGGAGCTGGACGCCGACGAGCGGAAGATGCTGACGACCAGTGTCAGCCACGTGAAGGAGCTGGTGGCAGTCGCGCAGAAATTCCTGGGCGCCTGACGGTCCGCTGAGCTTGGGGACTGACGGCGCACAGCCCGTGCCCGCCCGCGAGCGACCGGTGGCGCGCAGGATCGGAGAGTTGTTGCCGGCGACCACCACGGCGGTGGTCCCGTTGGGCGCTTGCGTCCGCACAGAGCGAGGACAGTGGCATCTGAAAGTTGGAGAAACGACATGGCAACCCTGAAGGAAGCGCTGGCCGCGAAGATTCCGGCCATGCGCGACGAAATCAAGGAACTCCTGGCGAAGCACGGGGAGAAGGTCATCTCGCAGGTGACCGTGGGACAGGCGTACGGCGGGATGCGCGGTGTCAAATGTCTGGTCTGCGACACGTCCGATGTCGACCCGGACAAGGGGCTTTTCATCCGCGGACGGCCGATCAGCGAGTTGACCGGCCGGCTGCCCGAAGAGCTGTTCTACATGCTGCTCACCGGAGAGCTGCCCGACGCCAAGTCGCTGCGGTCCCTGCAAGACAGCCTGCGGGCGCGGGCCGAGGTGCCGGCCTACGTGTGGAAGGCGCTCTACCAGCTTCCGCGCGACACGCACCCGATGGAGATGTTCGAGGCCGCCATTCTCGTCCTGGAACGCGAATCGCTTTTCCGCCAGCGCTACACCGAGGGCATGCGGAAGGAGGAATATTGGGAGCCGGCGCTCGAGGATGCCATACGCCTGATCGCCAGGCTGCCGGCCCTGGCCGCCGGCGTGTACCGGATCCGGTTCGAGAAAGGCGACCCCGTCCCAGCGGACCCGACGTTGGACTGGGCCGGCAACTACGCGCATCTGCTCGGCGTCGGGGACCCGACCGGAGAGTTTGCCAACCTGTTGCGCTTGTATCTGACCCTGCATTGCGATCACGAAGCCGGCAACGTCAGCGCGCTCACCTGCCACGTCGTCGCCTCGTCGCTGGCGGATCCCTACTATGCCGTCTCCTCCGGGCTCGGTGGACTGGCCGGTCCGCTGCACGGGCTGGCCAGCCAGGAGTGCCTGGCGTTTGTGCTCGATGTCCGCGATCACTTCAAGGGCGTTCCCACGACCGAGCAGCTCCGGCAATACGTGTGGGAGATGCTCAAGAGCGGCCGGGTGGTTCCGGGGTACGGGCACGCCGTCCTGCGCGCGACCGACCCGCGCTTCACGGCTTTGCACGCGTTTGCGCAACGCCTGGGTAGCGACGATCCCGTGCTGCGCATCGTGGATATGGGATTCAAAGCGATCCCGGAGGTCCTAATCCAGCACGGGAAGGCGAAGAATCCCTATCCGAACGTGGACGCTACCACCGGCGCGCTGCTCTACCATTTCGGCATCACGGAGTTCAGCTATTACACCGTGGTGTTCGGCGTCTCCCGGGCGCTGGGGATGTTGGCCCAGCTCGTCCTGAACCTGGCTATCGGGACGCCCATCACGCGGCCGAAATCCGTTACGACCAAGTGGATCAGAGCTCAGGTTCAGGCATAAGACTCCGGCACCGGGCGATTCAACGCGGCTGCGGCGGCGGGCGGACACCCGATCACGGTGCGCGGCGCTCCCGGGCGGCAGGTCTGCTTGTGCAGTCGAGCGCCGGGCCGTCCCGCGGATGAGCGAGTCCAAGCGAATGCTCTGGTGAGGGAGTTCCTGTGCGCGGTTCCTTACGCCGGAGAGCGAACAGAGCTGCGTGAAGCTCCCCCGGCGCGCCGGGGTTCAGCCGATACGTCGCCGCATCGTCGGCGAGGGTAGCGCCGGCCCTCCCGGCGCGCCGGGACCGACGTAGGGAACCGAAGCTGCCCGGCGTAGGGCTCGACCCGCAACTCGGTCGGCGGATGCCACCGCTCGACCGACCGGGCCTTGCAAAATGTAGCGTCGGCCCCGAGCCTGCCCGCCGTGGCGGGTGGCCGACGTGCGGTCGGAGCCCGAAGCGCAAGCGAGGGGCGTTTTTCGGCCCTCCGTGGCCGACGTTCTGCTGCCAGAGGGCGTCGAAAGTAGCGAAGCACTCGTCCGGCCCACGCCGGAAAAGCTCCTCGCTCGCACGCGTTAAGTTCTGCATCGCAAACCTCCTTCGATCCGTAGGACCGGGTTGAACCTGAAATGCACCACCGACCTCTCGGCGCTGCAGCGTCTCGACGTGGCGGCGCTCAGGACCGTCAGAGCCCGACGCGCAAGCGAGGGGCCTGCCTCGCAGCCGGGAAGTGACCTTTGGTGAATGCCCGTTCAGAAGTGTTATGGACGGTTTACGGCGCGCTGATACCTGCGAAACGAGACCGCTCCGACTCGGGACCGACCCGGCAGGAGGGAGCCATCCATCGTCGATCGTCATCGCGGCCAAGGGCCTGGCGGCCTCAGCGGGGCGAGCCGCGACGACGACGGCCGAGGACGGCAGGAGCCGCCACTGTGTGTACGCATCATTATTCCGCTGACCACCGTGGCGTAAATGCACTGGGCGGCGCCTTCATCCGCTCAATAAGGCCCGGTCCGGTCTGGAAGCCTGACAACATGCCCGCTTGTGTTGCCGCCACGAGCGTTTCACCCTGCCAACTGGCGTTGCTCTTAAGCCAGTTCTGAGGGCTGAACACCTTGCCGGCAGTCTGTGTCTGGATGAGGGAGTTCTGCATGGCGTTCTCGACGCAGGTAGCGGCCATTGAGAGGATTTCGCTGGCGCTCTCCAAGGCCTTGGCAGTCGCGCTCGGCGCCACGACCGCCTGCGGCTGCTTGTTGACGGCGGAGATGAGCGAGGACACCGCGAAGAGAACATGGTACTTGACGTAGGACCGTCCCGCGCGGAGTTCGTTGTTGATGTTCAGGTTCAGCCACGCCTTATCGATAGCCTGGATCCATCCGTTGAGCGCAGCCATATTCTCGGGCGGGTAGCCGGTACGGAACAATGTTTTGTAGTATTCGTCGAACACCTTGTTTTCTTGGTAGGAGATGTTCGGACGCTGAGCGTGCCACGCCATGGCACACTTGCCGAATAGGGAAGCGTCCAACACCAGTTCTGGTGTCTTGTCCGCAGGAGCGACGTCGCCGCGCTTCGTGAGGAATGCACCGTTCGGATATCGCGTCTCGAACGCCCTCTTGAGTCCCACCATCACGCGATCGTTACTGCGGAGGTCACGCTGCTTAACGGCGCTCTGAGAGTTGGTGTTTATGCTGATGCGGTCGCCGAAACCTCGGTCCTTGATTTCGTTGAAGCGGAACAGAATATGCGCGTCTTTCGCTTCCGGCGCACGGACCCGTTCAGAGCAGGCATAGATCGTGTTCAACGACTGGCAACCGTTGACCACGCTGACTCCCTTGAGCTTCAGCTTCGTGCGGTCGGGACTCAGGGTCATGGAGTCGCAGATCGCCGTTATGCCGTTGTGGTAGAACATGAAATCACGGACGCGCTCGCCGTGGATTGTCTGCTTCAATGCCCGGTTGACCTTGTTGTTGCTTCCGAGCGATTGCCGCACGTTCTTAGCAAACAGCCGCCCATCGGCGATGCCCGGGAACTTGAGGCACTCGCTGAGCGGGAGAACGGCGACAACGGTTGAAGCGTTGGAGAAGGAGGCGGAGAAAATCTTGCTGGGGTCGAGCGTGACGGTGTGCTCCAACGACGGCAGCACGCTGTTCTCGGCCTCCGCGAGCCGGGCCGCGAGCATGTCGGTATCGATCAGATGCAGACTTGCCGAGAAGTCGTCAAACTCCGCGATCTGCTCGGTGAACGTAGCCAGATCCTTGGTGGCAGCCTCTGTCAGCGTGCCCGTGGTCAGCAACTCGAACTCCACCCGGTAATCCTCGTCGAGCGCCTGCCGGACGGCCTCGATCTTCTTCTTCAGCCGTTCGTTGCAGTCCTTTTGGAGCGCGTCCAGCTTCTGGAGCCGCAGCCACGCGGTCAGGACTTCCTGGATCGGCCCGCCGTCCACCTGGCCCGCTGTGATGAACTTGCCCTGAATCACGACAACGCGCTGGTCCTCATCGTCGACGATCACGGCGTCGATTTCCTTGTCGTTCGGTCCGTCCGTGATGTCGTCGCGGGTCTGCGCGTCGTCCCGCAGCAGCACACGACGGAGGTACCACGCGACGAAGCGCTGGCCGCTGTTGTCGAAGTTGTTCCCGTAGTACGGGTCTTCTGCAATCTCCCGCTGAATTTGGGCAAGCATCGGGCGCGACCTCCAGTTTGATCGCAAAGTCTACCGCGCACCATAAGTCGTTACTAGGCGACGTTGATCGGTTCCATAGTGCGTGCAAGGCAATCGCAAGATCGACGCGTACCCCGCCAGGCAATGCCGGAAACCAGCGCAACGCGCAAGGGAGGAAGTCCCCAAGAGGTTGGAAACGGTCCACCGCGCCGCATGCGCGAGCTACCGTCAGTCAGCAGCGCTATCGCCGGGGTGCTCCGCTGCTGTCACGTCCCGGACCGGCCTTTTCTGCGCCAGCAAAGCCGGTAACGCCGTCGGTGCCTCTTCCAGCACCACGAACCACCTGCGCTTGTAGCTGATGATCTCCTCTGACAGGCCGTGACCACGAGGGCAACGAGGCAACAGGGCAACGAGGCAGAGTCCAACGGACCCGGCGGGGACGCCGTCGGATCAGAACCCGGCACGCGAGTGCCGGGTCAGGAAGCCCCGCCCTCGCGGGCGGGGTTCGGATCGGCGATTCGCGACCACGCCAGCTTGTCGGCAGCATCTTCGCGTGTTCCCGACCTACGGCCGATCCCGGCGCGCCGGGAAGGTCGGCCGCTACCTTTGGTTGCCGGCGCACGCCGCGAGGATGACATGCCCCGTCGCTGCCGCTCGGGCTCTGAGCGCGCGGCTATTCGTCTTCCTCTTCCTTCGTCTTGAACTGGGCCATGATCTGCTGCTGGATGTTCGGCGGCACGACGTCGTAGTGGCTCAGCTCCATCATGTAGCTGCCCTGGCCGCCGGTGACGCTCTTGAGCTGCGAGGCATAGCTCGCCACCTCCGCCAGCGGCACCTGGGCGCGGACGCATACCTGGTTGCCCGGCAGCATGTCCTGCCCCAGGATCTGGCCGCGCTTGCCCGCGATGTCCCGCGTGATGTCGCCCATGAACTCCGTCGGGATCGTCACCTCCATGTTCACCAGAGGCTCGAGCAAGATCGGCTTGCACTGCACAAAGGCTTTCTTGAAGACCTGCCGGCCGGCGATCTGGAACGCGATGTCCTTGCTGTCCACCGGGTGCGTCTTACCGTCCACCAGCGAGACCTTCACGTCGACCACCGGATAGCCGGCGATGACGCCGTGCTTCATCTGGTCCTTGACGCCCTTGTCAACGCTCGGCCGGAACGTCTGGTCGATCACGCCGCCGAAGATCTTGTCGATGTACTCGTACCCCTTGCCGCGCTCGTTGGGCTCCATGTCGATGAACACGCGGGCGTACTGCCCGGCCCCGCCGGTCTGCTTCTTGTGCGTGTACTCGACGTACTTGACCGACGTGGAAATCGTCTCGCGGTAGGGGATTTTGGGCAGCTTGGTGGTCATTTCGACCTTGAACTGCCGCTTCATCTTGCTCTGCATCACGGTCAGGTGCTGATCGCCCAGGCCGCGCATCACCAGCTCGCCGGTGCCCGCATCGCGCAGATATTCGAAGCACGGGTCCTCTTCGGCGAAACGCTGCAAGGCCCCGCTGATCTTCTCCACGTCGCCGCGGGCCTTCGGCTCGACGGCGAGCGCGAACATGGGCGTGGGCAGCTTGGGCAGCGCAATGCGGCCCTCGCCGGCCTTGGCCAGCAGCACGTCGCCGATCTTGAAATCGAGCTTGGCGAACGCGACCAGGTCGCCCGCCTGGCCGGCGGCGATCTCGCTGTGCTCGGCGCCGCGGAGCTTGAGCAAGTGGCCCGGGCGCTGGCCGCGCCGTTCGCCGGCGGTGAACACCTGGTCCTCGGAGGTCAGGGTCCCGCTATGCACGCGGGCGACCGAGTACTTGATGTTGCTCTTGGGATCGGACGTGATCTTGAAGACCTGGGCCACGAACTCGCCGTCCGGCTTGGGCTCGATCACGGTTTCTTGAGCGGCCTCGCCTTCGCCGACGACCAACACCCGCTTCTTGCCCACGACGGGCGACGGGGCGTACTTCACGATGGCGTCGACGAGCTCTTTGACGCCGACTTCGTGCTTGGCGCTGACGAAGAGCACCGGGACCAGGTGGCCGGAGGCGACCGCCTGGCTGATCGCTGGGCCGAGCTTTTCGGGCGGGACCGCCCCGGTCTCCATGAACTGCTCCATCAGCGCGTCGTCGGTCTCGACGATGCGGTCGATGAGCGCGGTGTGGCACGCGCCCACGTCAAGCAGGTCGGCCTCGCCGCTCGTGTTGGCCAGGCAATCGATCACGCCTTTGCCGCCCCCGGTGGGCAGGTTGATCGGATGGCATTCGTGGCCGAACGTTTCCTGGATGCCCCGGAAGACGTCGCTGACGTTCGCGTTCTCGGCGTCGAGGCGGCTGACGACGATCATGCGGGCCAGGCCGTAGTTCTTGGCCGTGTTGAACATCCGCCGGGTGTTCACGCCGATGCCGGCGGCGGCGGAGATGACGATGGCGACGGTCTCGACGGCGGCATTGGCGGCGATGGCCGGGCCGCAGTAGTCGGGCATGCCGGGGGTATCAATGAAGTTGAGCAGGTGGCCCTCGTGCTCGAAGTAGAAGAGGGAGGAGTCGACGGTCTGCCGTCGCTCTTTGGACTCCTCGTCGTAGTCGAGCATACTGGTGCCGTCGTCCACGCTGCCCAGGCGGGTGGTCAGGCCGGCCCTGTGCAGGAGGGCCTCACCCAGCGTGGTCTTCCCGGCGCCCGAGTGCCCGACGAACGCCACGTTGCGGACCTTGTCGATCTCGATGCCCATGCACCAACTCCGATCTTGAGGGCGGGCTCACGGCCCGAAAACAGGCAAAACACGAAGTATAAGCCGTGAAGCCCCCGCACGCCAAGGGCACGCCGTTCCCGCGCGTAGCGTCGCCCCCAAGCCTGCCCGCCGTGGCGGGTGGGCGACGCCGAAGGGCGGCGATCCTCAATGTTCGCCGTCGGTCCCGGCGCGCCGGGAGGGCCGACGCTACGTTTCCAGCCGCCGCACATAGCGACGAGCACGCGCCCCCAGGCGCTTCAGCGCGCGACGGTGTGAAACAGCCGCCATTCCCATGGGAATGCGTAGCAGCCCAGCCAGACGCGCGTCAAGTCCGCCCGGGAGACGTCTATAATCTTTCAGCTCTCGCGTTTGGGCCGCGGGCCGTTGTGTCAGGCGACATTCTGTGACGCCGGCCTTTTTGCAGAACAGCACCGGGCTGTTCGAACGACGTGCAACGCGCGCGCGAGTGCTACCAAGGAGAAGCTCATGCGACCCATCATCCACAGTGTTTCGATGCCGATCGTGGCCGTCCTCGTCCTGGGCACGGCGCTCGCCCGGGCCGACGGCGGGTTCGACACTTTCCTGCGGTTCGGACCGCCGATGAACCCGTTTCCCACCGCCGTCTTCCTGAACATCCAGATCTGGAATGGCGAGGGCATGGGCTGGGGCACGATTCCTGTGCCGCCCATTCTCATCCCGCCGGGCATTCCGGCCTGGTTCAAACGCGACCTCATCCAGGCGGCCCTGCAGGCCGTCACCGACCCGCGGATCGGTGCCCTCACGCCCCTCCCGCCGGCCGGCCTGCAGGTTCACCTCAACACGCTGCGCCCGATCCGGGTGGGGTTCTTCCCGGGCGCGACGGGCGAGAACCCCGATTACGTGCAGTGCAAGTCGCTCGACCTGGGCGTGGTCTCCTACGTCGGCTTCTTCGATCCGTATGACTATCAGAGTCAGCCCGCGATCTTCACCGCGGGGATCGTCACCGACGTCGGGGAGCTGTCGGTGCAGGTCTCGGCCCAGGAGCTCAGTTTCCAGACCGACGGACCGATCATCTGCCAAGCCCTCTTCCAGCGACTGGTCCCCCACGCCCCGCAGTACGGTGCACAGATCAACTACGCCGGCGACCGGCTGGAAGTCTACTTCGATCCGGCGTACACGGTCCAGCAAGGGGGCATTATCTTCGGCACGACCTCGACGGGGCAGGGGGCCAGCGGCCAGGTCGAGGCGCCGTCGCAGATCGTGCCCGGCGACGTGAACTGCGACGGGTCGGTCGACTTCGGCGACATCAACGTCTTCGTGCTCGCCCTGACCAACCCCGCGGCCTACGCCGACGCGTACCCTGACTGCGACATTCTCAGCGCGGACATCAATGGCGATGGGGTCGTCGACTTCGGCGACATCAACCCGTTCGTCGGACTGCTCACCGGCGGTCATTGACGAGCGTCCACACGAGACTGCGCTTGGGCCCCGCCCTCGGCCGCCGACGGCTGCCGATCGGGCGGGGCCAAGCGCGCGGGCGCCGCCGGGTCCCATGCCGTCCCGGCGCGCCGGGATTCGCTGGGTGCCATGCCGACGGTTGTTCGCGTCGGCATGCGGATGCCGTGGCGATACAATGCGCGGAACGAGGACCCCGGAGTGACGACCGATGGAACCATCGGCGAATCTCGTTCTGACACCGCACTGCAACCCTCCTCTGCGGCATCGTTGACGCGCAGCCGCGCCGGGCACTTCCAAGCCATCGCCGAGCCCGGTATGCTGCCCCATCATGCCTACGAACACGCGCGCAGCCTCGTCGACTCAGACCGTACACGACATCCTGCGAGGTTCGGAGTACGCCCTTACCATTTTCACTGACGCCGAGGTTCGTGCGCTCAGCATCTTCGACAAGGGCGGCAAGCCGTACCTCAAATGCTTCGCCACGGACAAGGACCGCCCGGCCAAGCCCGAGGAGATCGTACGGCAGTTGTATGTTAAGAAGCTGATTGACCAGTACGGCTATCCGAAAGAGCGCTTGCGGGTCGAAAAGGAGGTTTACTTCGGCTCGGCGGTCCATGAGAAGAAGGCCGATATCGTCGTAATCGAGCGCGACACGCCGGATACGCCCTACATCATCGTCGAATGCAAGAAGCCGAAACGCAAGGACGGTCTGGAACAGCTCAAGTCCTACTGCAACGCCGAAGGGTCGCCGATTGGTGTGTGGACGAATGGCGGCGCGACGCTTTACCTCCACCGCGACGAGCCCAACCTCTTCCGGCCGCTCGACGAAATCCCGCGCGCCGATCAAACACTCTCGGAGATGCTCAATCAACCTTGGACGTTGGAGGATCTCGACCGTGAGAACATTCTCGTCCAGGAGCGGACGAGCCTCAAAGACGTGATTCTCGACATGGAGGACCTGGTCCTTGCCAACGCGGGCGTTGACGCTTTCGAGGAGGTCTTCAAACTCATCTACGCCAAGCTCTACGACGAGGCCCGCGCCGCCCGCGCGGCCAAGGGAAAACGCACGTTGGCCTTTCGGGTCGCGGGGCGCACCAGCAAAGAGTTCGGTGAAGTTGTCGACGACCTGTTCAAGAAGGCGGCGAACGAATGGCCGGGCGTGTTCAGCGCCGGCGAGCGTATCCAGCTCGAGCCGGATCACCTGAAAGTCTGCGGCTCCGCCATGGAGCGCGTAAAGCTGTTCAACTCGAACCTCTCGGTCATCGATGAGGCGTTTGAGTACCTCTCGATCAAGGCCGCCAAGGGGGAGAAGGGCCAGTACTTCACGCCCCGCCACGTGATCGACATGTGCGTGCGAATGCTCAACCCAAACGCGGAGGAGTACGTGGTGGACACCGCGGCGGGGTCCTGCGGCTTCACCGTCCACGCGGTCTTCCACGTTTGGGGCAATGAGTTTACGGCAAAGGGGCCCAGCCAGTGGCAGGCGCAATACGCCGCCACCCACGTCTACGGCATCGATTTTGACCCGCGCTCGGTCAAGATCGCGATGGCGCTGAACACGATCGCGGGCGATGGAAAGACCAATGTCTATCGCGCCAACACCCTGGACCCGAAGATGTGGTCCGAGCAAGCGCGGGCCGGGTTACGGCCCCGCTTGCGGCGCTTCAAGGATGCCGACGAAGACCGGCGGAACCAGGAGCAGTTCCGCTACTTCGACTTCGATGTGCTCTTGACCAATCCGCCCTTCGCCGGGGACATCAAGGACAACCGGATTCTCGCGCAATATGACCTGGCGAAGAAGGACAAGGGCGCCTGGGAGAAGGCCGTCGGGCGCGACATCCTGTTCATCGAGCGGAACCTTCAGTTCTTGAAGCCGGGGGGCCGGGCGGCGGTCGTCCTGCCGCAAGGGCGTTTCAACAATTCAGGCGATGAATCAATCCGGCGCTGGATCGCCGAGCGCGCCCGCATCGTGGCGGTGGTTGGGCTGCACGGCAACACGTTCAAGCCGCACACGGGAACGAAAACCAGTGTGCTGTTCTTGCAGACGTGGAACGACGACAAGAGAGCGGGTCCGCTGAACCCGAAGGTGGACGATTACCCGGTGTTCCTGGCAACCAGCGCGCGCGCCGGCAAAGACAACAGCGGCGATTACGTCTATCGCATCGGCCCGGACAACGCACCCATGCTGGACAAGCACCACCATATGGTGGTCGAGCACGACCTCGGCGAAATCGCTGCGGAATTTGTGAAGTGGGGCAGCGCCCAAGGGCTGGCGTTCTGCAACGGGAGGGAGTAGATGGCCGTTTGGAGCGCGGTTAGATTCTCGCGGCTGTCGCCCGACATCCGCTGGGATGCGGAGCACTATCGCCCTGAGTTTCTCCAGCAAGAGCAGGCGATCCGCAAGCTCGATACAAAGCCGCTCCGCGAGGTGGCGGACGTCAGCGACGGCAACCACCTCAGCATTGCCGAGGAGTTTTGCGAGGAGGGCGTGCGCTATCTTCGAGGCCAGGACCTATCCGACTTCTTCATCTCAGATGCGGATCCCATTTACATCCCGGAGAAGCACTACGCCGCGCTAGGGCGGTCGCACATGTTCCCCGGGGATGTTCTGGTTGGCGTCGTCGGCACGATCGGGACCGTGGGGTTGGTTACCGAACGACACGGTAAGCTGACGGGTAACTGCAAACTGGCAATCGTGCGCCCGCGCGCGCTGCCTGGTGAGTACATCGCCGCGTATCTTGCGTCTCGTCTTGGCCAATATGAAATCCGGCGCCGCATCAGAGGCGCTGTGCAAATGGGCCTAATCCTGCCAGACCTCAAGGAACTTCCTGTCGTCGAACCGACGAAGTTCCAGCGGGACAAGGTGGTCGGAGCGATACAGGGAGCGCAAGCTGCTCGGCGGCGCGCGGCGGAGACCATCGGCGGCGCCGAGTCGCGGCTGATGGAAGCGCTGGGGCTGAACCACCTCGACCTGACGCCGCAGAAGTGCTACGCCCGGCGCTTCCGCGACCTTCAGGGTGCGAACCGCTTCGGGGCCGAGTACTTCATGCCCTGCAAGAAACGCGTCCTCGATGCGCTCGCCAAGATGCCCCACAAGACCGTCGCCGTACACGCCCCCGGCATCCGCGACATGTGGGACCCGGCGCAGGCACGCAAGGAAGAGGTCGTCCGAAACTTCGACGTGACCGGTGCGCTCGAACCCTTCCTTGACGACGCCAACGAGCCGCAGGAGGCCGCCAGCATCGGCAGCGCCAAGAAACGGTTCCGGGCGGGCGACGTCGTGGTCAGCCGCCTGCGCTCGTATCTGAAGGAAATCGCCGTCGTCCGCACCTCTGGCACGCCGCCCTCGGTCGGATCATCCGAGTTCATTGTCCTCAGGCCGACCGGGAAGGGCATCACCGCCGAGACGCTCATGGTCTATCTGCGCTGTCCGCTGGTGCAGACGATCCTCAAATGGTCGCAGGACGGCAGCAATCATCCGCGATTCACCGAAGCGGACCTGCTCGCAATTCCCGTGCCTGATAAGGTGTTGAACGTGCAGAAGCGGATCGACCGCTTGGTCATCGACGCCATCGACGCGCACCGCGAGGCCGCGCGACTGCTGGAACAGGCCAAGAAGACCGTCGAAGGGTTGATTGCCGGCGGGAGCCGGGGCAGGGGGGGCTGAGTTCGCATGGCCGCCCCCCGTGACATCGTGGACGCCCTGGAGTGCGTACTCAGCGTGTACTTCTCCGGCGTGCGCCACAACCTCCGGGCGGCGTTTATTCTGTGCGATGAGATCGTCGAAGTGACCTTGCGGGCGAAGATCAAAGCCGGCGTGCCGACGCTGGGCAAGATGTCATTCCCGCAACTGTGCGACCACGCCGAGACCGCACTGAAGTACAAGACCCACCCGCTCGGGAAGCGGCTCTACGCGACGCACAACACGCGCAATAACATGCAGCACAGCAATGCCGCAGCGACCGTCGACGCCCAGCACTGCGCCGACGCGATCCTTGACGCCGTGGAGTGCATCGAACACTGCTTTCCCGGGGCGAAGGCCGCCTTCGATGACAAGATCAAGGTCGCGCTGCGGGTTGTGCGGGTCTATTCCGCGCAGGGTACCGGCGTGCACCGCACCGCCTTCCAACGCGAGATGAACAACCATACTTGGCGGACGAACAAGCACGGCCCGAAGGTCAACGAAACCGTGGTCGCGCCCGGAATGCGGTCCTACTGGGGCCTTGTCATAATGGATTGCGTGGCGGACATCGAGACCATCCTGAATCGCATCCGCGCGCCGTGAGCCGTTCTCTGATCGCCGGACCGGCGAACGTCGTGCACGCCCCAGGTCGTGGCGGAACGTGGAGGGCGGTGTGGCGCGCCCGCGGTTGGCTTTCCCCGCCGGGTGCCGCGCCGACGGCCGTTCGTGTCGGCATGTGGATGCCGCTACTCCCTACTCATAACTCGCAGTCCCCGCCAATCCCCGCCACGGCCCGCCAATTGCCCTGCCCTTCGTGTCCTTCCGCCCTTAGCGGCGAATACTACGAGGCCGCCAGGACGATTGGCTGGCAGCGAACACGGTGTTAGAATTGCCCGCGATGGACCTGCACGGCATCCATTTCGACGAGCAGGCGATTGCGGCGTTTTGCCGTCGGCGCGGCATCTGCAAGGCCGCCCTGTTCGGCTCCATTCTGCGCGAAGACTTCGGACCGGATAGCGATGTCGACGTGCTGGTGGAGTTTTACCCCGCATCCCTGCCCACGCTGCTCGACATGGTGGACATCGAGACCGAGCTGTCTGAGATCATCGGGCGCAAGGTGGACTTGCGCACGCCGGAGGATTTGTCCGAGTACTTCCGCGATGCCGTAATACGCACGGCGAAGGTCCAGTATGCCGCCTGAGGATCGGCCGCCCCGGCCAGACGACCGTGTGCGCTACCAGCACATGCTGGACGCGGCAGAGAAAGCCATCCGGCTCACCGCCGGCAAGGCGCCCGAGGCGATGGCGGCCGACGAGGTCCTGCCGCTCGCGTTGGTGCGGCTGGTGGAGATCGTCGGCGAGGCGGCCTGGCAGATCAGCGAAGAGGGACGGTCGCGCTGCCCGGACCTGCCTTGGCAGCAGATCATCGGCATGCGCCACCGCATCGTGCATGCTTACTTCGCCATCAACTACGCCATCCTCTGGAAGACGGTGCAGCAGTCGCTGCCGGCGCTGGTTTCGCGCATTCGCCCGGTTGTGGAACAGTGGTCCGCATCGTCCGATTCCTGAGGCAGATCGTTGGCTGAACAGAAGGGGGTTGGGAGGCTTTTGTTCTGCGGGGCCGCGGAGTCAGGCAAGCTCCGAGCCAGAACGCCAGGAGCGGACCAAGTTCCGGCTCGGGTAGGAGTGTCCGAGCGTGCCGAACGCGCGGAACGTGGCGCTCGCTGGCGCTTCGCGTTCTGCCTTGCGCGCTAATTGCCGGCACACGAGCCGCACACATTGGGCGGGTCGGACCCTCCCCCTGCCCCCTCCCTACGAGGGAGGGGAATCTAGCTGCCGGCGTTCCTCGAAAATACGTGAAGGGCCCCAAGAAAAGAGCCGGGTCAGTCGTAGCCCGGCTCATGTGTCGTCTGCTAATGCGTCGGACGTCGCTACGCCCGCCGCCGATAGAGCAGCATGGCGCCGAGCCCCAGGAGAATCAGCGACGCCGGCTCGGGCACCGGCGTCAGCAGGAACGCGTGCTGCTCGCCACTGGGGCTGCGGCCGTAGCCGACGATCTGGCCGCCGGTGTTGATGCCGTAGGCGTGGGTCAGGTTCCAGCCCGCACCGGACGCGTCGAGCAGGCTGTTGAGCGCGAGCATGCCGTCGCCCGCGGTCCACAGGAACGCATGGGCGCCGTGAGTAGCGCCGCTGAACCCCACTACTTCCCCGCCGTCATTGATCCCAAACGCCTTGCTGCCGTCCACGCCGCCTGGCAGGTCGCCGAGATCGGTCATCACGCCGCCCTGCCACACGAAGGCCCGCGTCCCCGTCGCGGCTCCGCTGTAGCCGACGACCTCGCCGAGGCCGTTGAGGCCGAACACCCGGCTGCCGTTTACACCGCCCGGCAGGTCGCCGAGGTCGGTCATGACCCCGCTCTGCCACAGGAAGGCGCGCTGCCCGGTCGCGGCGCTGCTCCAGCCTACGACCTGGCTGTTATCGTTGATCCCATAGGCCCGGCTGCGATTCGCTCCGCCCGGCAGATCGCCCAGACTCGTGATCGTTCCGTTGTCCCACAGGAGCGCTTGGTCCGCGGTCGCCGTGCTTTCGAAGCCGACCACTTGGCCCAGGTTGTTGATGCCGAAGGCGCGGCTGGCGACGGGTTCCGCCGGTAGCGTACCCAGCTCGGTCATGACGCCGCTTTGCCACTCAAACGCAGTCGGTCCGCTCGCCGCCTCGCCCCAACCGGCGACCTGGCTCTGATCGTTGATGCCGAAGGCGCGGCTGAAATCAGTGCCGCCCGGCAGAGTGCCGAGGTCGGTCATTACGCCGCTGTTCCACGCGAAAGCGTGCTGCCCGGTGGCCGTCGTAGCAAAGCCGACGACCTGGCCGGCGCTGTTGATGCCAAACGCCCGGCTCAGAGTGCCGCCGGGCAGGGTGCCGAGGTCGGTAACCGAGTAAATCGGGGCCGCGGAGGCCGCGATGGCGGTGCACGCGCACAGAGCAGCGGCGAGCCGCCGGGTGAACCAGAGCACGGTCGGGGACTGATAAAGTCGCGTCATGCGTCGTTCTCTTCCTTCCCTCCGCATTTACAAACGGCCCGCCCAGGCGCGCAAGCCACAACGTGCCCGTAAGCGGTCCTCAACGAGGGTCTAGGACCGCGCGGCGCGGAAAGTCAACGAAAGGAAAGAGGGGTCGAAAGGAAAGAGGGGTCTGGAGTCTTTTCTTTGGTTCTTCACAGATTTGCGCGGCAGGGAGGGCGATTCGCCGCGGCGGGTCGGCGTTTCCCGGAATTCCGTGAAGGCCGTGAAAAAGGGGACGGGCTCCGAGCGCGAAGCGGGTGCCCCTATTCACACGTGCGTGTCGCGCTGGAACTCCTGTTCCTCGCGCTGCCGCTCGCGGGTGATGCGCTCGAGCGTTTGGCGCTCCACGTAGCTCAGGCTGCGGATGCCGTGCTCGGACACTTTCTTCAGGATGCGGTCGAGCTCGGCCTCTTCGGCTGCGCGCTCCGCCTGCCCGGCCGCCCAGCCGCCGGGGTTAGGGTTGGGGAACTCGATCGGCCGGGCCGTCGGCGGCGAGCGATGCTTAGCCTTGAACAGGCGCGACCAGAGCCCGCCACCGGGTCCGGCGCGGTCGCAGCGCGTGTAGACGGGATCCTCGATGAGCCAGCCCTGGCGCGCCGCCTGGAGGCGCTGC
>Ga0315285_10000098_pt1 | contig 83496 bp, 56 predicted proteins | sample YL17G09_36_MG_FD_203698 | JGI IMG/M metagenome (GOLD analysis project Ga0315285, IMG submission 203698) | Sediment microbial communities from Yellowstone Lake, YNP, Wyoming, USA - YL17G09_36 | ecosystem: Environmental > Aquatic > Freshwater > Lake > Sediment | place: USA: Wyoming | collected... | reverse complement strand
TGGTGCAGGCTGTCCCTTGAAGGCGCTCTCGAAGACGCCCTGGACGGAGACGGCCAGCGTGTAAGCCTGCTGCTCGCTGCCCTCCGCAAAGCCCAACTGCGGGTATAGGTCGAAATTCGGCTGGATGTTCAGATCGGTCTGCGTCCAGGAGGCCGGGCTGGACTTTAGTAGCATCGTGACCTGCCGGTTGGCATTCTTCGCCTCGTCCAGCGTGATCGGCGAGGCAAAGTTGACCGTCACGGCGGGCAGGTTCGAGACGATCGGGCTATCCGACGCCATGCCGTCGGGCCGCACGTCCACGAAGAAGGGATAGTCCAGCAATTGGAGTTCCTGCACGGTGAAATCCCCGACCTGGCGGTTGACCGGCACCGGGAACGGCTCGTTCTGCGGATCCATGACGAGCGACGTCTCGACCGTGATGCCGTAACTGGCGAGTATGTCCTGGAGCCCGTTCTGGACGGGCTGTATCCCCAGGCCGCCCGTCAGCGGATCGGGAGTCAGCGTATAGTTCCCAGCCGCTGCGACGACCGACCCGCCACGCATCAGGTATTGGTCAACCGCGTAGCGCTCCACGTCGGTCAGGTTCTGCGGCGCGACGACGACGAGCGCATCCACGTCCGCTGGCACCTGGCCCGTACTCAGGTCCACCGTGCGCACTTCGTACTCTCGACGCAAGGTTTCATCCACCTGCTGCCAACTCGAAATCGGCTGTTGCATCTGCCCGAACATGTCCTGCGTCGGCTCGGCGGGCGGTGTCCACAGGCCCACCACCTGGAGGAAGCCCGACGAGGCGCGCTTGAGCGCCGCTTCGATCGCCGTGCGTATCTCCGCCTCGCTCAGTTCGCCCTGCGGATAGATCACCTGTGCCTGGTCACCGATCTTCAAGACCATGTGGAGGTAGTAACTCTCGTTCGAGAAGGGCGAGACGGCAAAGGCTTGCAGTCCGTAGAGGTCGTACAGCGCCTGGCGGGTGATGGGGCTGCCAGGCGCGTCGGGATTGACGGCCGTGTAGGTGAACTTGCCGTTCGACGCGCTGGCGATATCGCCGGCCACTTGCTCGATCGTCGCCGGGACGTCCGCCAGCCATGCGGGCAACGTGTCTGGCGTGACGTAGAGCGTCAGTTCGGCCGGAGCACCCAGCGCAGCCAGCACCGCGTCAACACTCTGGAAGCCGTAGACGGCTTTCTTGATCGAGCGGGTCAGGTCGTATTCCAGGCTGCGCAACCGCACGTCCACCCCGTCGCGGCGCGGCTCGACCTCGATCAGGTCATTGAACGTGAGCACCGCGTTCTGGTCGCCGTAACGGACGAGGATGTCGAAATAGGAGTTGACGACCGACGTCTCGTAGCGGTCCGCCACCTGGAAGGGCGTCGGGCGGATGCCATAGATCTGGTTGGCTTCCGCCTCCTTCTCCGGGTCCCTGGCCGGGTCCACGATTTCCAACTGCACCTTGCCGCCGGAGGCGACCTTGTACTCTTGCAGCATGTCGCGGATGGTGGGGACGAGCGGCGCCAGCAGTGGGTGCGTCTTTTCGGAAAAGTACCCGCGCAGCAGGAGCGGCTCCTGCAGGTTGTTCAGCAGGTCACGGGTGGCCTGGGACAGGTTGTATTCCCGTTGTTGGGTCAGGTCAACGCGCAGTCCCCGCAGCGGGTAGACCCACACGTTGACCAGCACCAGGTTCAGCGCCAGCAGGACCGACGTGAGCGCCACGCCACGACGCTGGGGCCGGGTCTGTTCGCCCTGGCTCCAGCGCTTGCTGACGAGCGACAGGACGTTGAGCGTGAGAAAGATGCCGGTGAGCGAGACGTAATACAGCAGGTCGCGCAGGTCTACCACGCCGCGCTGGATGCTTTCGAAACGGCTGCCCACGCCGACCGAGCGCAGCACTTCGCCCAGCACGTTGCCGGCGAAGGCGGTCACGCCGGACGAACCGACCAGGTAGAACAGGCCGCCCAGCAGCATGGTCGAGATCAGCGCGACGATCTGATTGTCGGTGCGCGAAGAGGTGAACAGCCCGATGGCGGCGTAGGCGGCCGCCAGGAGCAGCGCCGCCAGGTAGCCGCCGATCACCGGCCCCCAGTCCAGGTTGCCCAACAGTGAGACGGAGATGGGCAGGCAGAGCGTCAGCGCCAGCGAGAGGGCGACCAACGCCCACACGGCCAGGAATTTGCCCACGATCAACTGAATGGGCGAGACGGGCAGTGTGAGCAGGATCTCGAGCGTGCCCGAGCGCTGTTCCTCGCTCCACTGGCGCATCGTCAGCGCCGCGACCAGAAAGATCAGCAGCACCGGCATCCAGCGGAAGAGCGGCCGCACGTCGGCCAGGCCGCGGGCGAAGAACGTATCCACCCAGAAGAAGGAGAACAGCGTGGCCGCTAGGAACGCGCCGATAAAGATCAGCGCCATCGGCGAGCCAAAGTAGCCCTTGAGTTCTTTGCGTGTGATCGAGAGCGATTGTTTCATGGTACACCTCACGCAGCCGTCGCCAGTTCGTTAAAGACGGTCTCGAGCGTGCGGACGTCTGGCCTCAGTTCACGCAAGTGCCAGTTTTCGCCGCGTGCCAACTGGTAGATCGCCGGGCAGAGTTCGCTGCCGGAAGCCTGGGGCTGGCCGAGCACGCGGTAGGCCGGGAATCCCTCGGTAGTTTGTAGCCGCTCGACCCCGCGTACGCCGCCCAGTTTTTTCAGCGCGCGATCCACATCTGCGGACGCCTCCTCCAACACCAGCAGCGCATCGGCGGTGGCGGACAGTTCCGCGAGCCGGGCGTCCGCCTTGATCAGGCCGTTGATCAGGATCATGACCCGCTCGCACAGCACCTCGACCTCGGAGAGGATGTGGGTGGAGAAAAGGACGGTGCTCTGTGTGGCCAGGCTGCGGATCAGGCGGCGGATCTCGACGACCTGCGTGGGGTCGAGCCCGATCGTCGGCTCGTCCAGGATCAGAAGTTTGGGGCGATGGAGGATCGCCTGCGCCAATCCGACGCGCTGCCGGAAGCCTTTGCTCAGTTGGCCGATCGGGCGGGTGAGGTGCTCCTGCAGCCCGGCGGCGTACACGGCTTCTGAGATGCGCTCCATCCGTTCACCTTCAGGAATCAGGCGCAGTTCGGCCATCATCTGAAGGTATGCCTGGACCGACAGTTCCGGGTACAGCGGGGCGGTCTCGGGCAGGTAGCCGATCTGCGCCTGCACCTGGCGCAAGTGCGTCAGGACGTCCAGGCCGTTCACGTAGACGGTGCCCTCGTCGGGTTGCAGGTAACCGGTGAGGATCTTCATGATCGTCGTCTTGCCGGCGCCGTTGGGGCCGAGCAACCCGACGATCTCACCGTCTGCGATGCTGAAAGTGACGCCCCGCAATGCTTCGATGGGGCCATAGGATTTGGTCATATCGGTGACGTCAATCATATTCTTCCTCCAAGTAAGGGTACAGATCTACAGATGGTGAAGCTCTACCTTGCATTGTATACGAGTGGTCGTTAAATGCAAACTCGGCTGGTTGGTATTCCTGCCAGTTTGACATCGCGATGACATCGGGGCATAATACACTCTGGGTTACAACCAGGCTACACTGCGCAAGGTTGACGAATAAACCAGGTGTCGGGAGGTAGCGGCAATGGGACGTGTACGATGGCAAGACCGCATCGTGATTGCACCAGATCTGCATCACGGTGATCCATGTATCAAGGGGACTCGTATTCCCGTGGCGATGATCGTGGGGAGCCTGGCCGATGGCATGACGCCAGAGGAAATCCGGGAGGCCTATCCGCAGTTAACCGATAAGGACATCCAGGCAGCGCTGGCCTATGCCGCCGACGCGATACATCAGGATGTGATCCTGGTGTCATTGCCCGCATAGGGGACGATGATGCGCGTTAAAGTGGACGAAGACCTGCCTAAAGCGGCTGTGCAGATGCTGCGGAACAGAGGATACGAGGTAGCCAGCGTAGTTGACCAGGGGCTGGGCGGCCTGAAGGATCCCCCTTTGTGGCAGGCAATTCAGGCCGAGCAGCGGTTCCTGGTGACGGCTGATAAAGGGTTTGGTGATAGGCGTTTTGTTACCTCGCCTGGTCAGCGCTCCTCTGCCCGTTCCCGCTCGTACCGCGCGCGTTGCTCAACCAGGTACGTTGGCACTGGCACGTCCCACCAGCCCACGGCCGGGCTGCCCGACAGCGGGTAGTTCCGCTCGACCATCACCTCGACGACGGCTGGAACGCCCGCGGCGAACGCGCGCTCCAGCGCGGGCCGCACCTCATCTGGGGCGGAGATGCGCTCGGCGTGGCAGCCGAAGGCGCGTGCCACGGCCGCCAGGTCGGGCGTGACCGGCGCGCCGTCTTTCAGGAACTCGGCCCCCACTGCCCGCTCCTCGCCGTAAACGGCGGCCTGCAGGTCGCGGATGGCGATCCACCCGACGTTGTTCGCCACGACGTAGACGGCCGGGACGTTGTACTGCACCGCCGTCGCCAGTTCCTGCACCGTCATCAGGAAGTCGCCGTCGCCCACCAAGCCCACCACCTGCCGCTCTGGCGCGGCCAGTTTGGCCCCCAGCGCCGCCGGCACCGTCCAGCCCATCGTGCTGAACCCGCCCGTCGTCAGGTTCGTCTTCGGTTCGTAGACCGGCGCCTCCTGGAACCACTGCGCCTGCACGTTGCCGGAGGAGGTCACGACGATCGCGTCTCGTTCCAGGAAAGCGCGCAGTTCGGCGATCAAGCGCGAGATCGTGACGGGCACGTGGTCAGACGAGGCCAGTTTACGCACCTGCGCCAGCCACTCCTCCCGCCGCCGCTGTATCTCCGCAAAATACGCCCCCCTCCGTAGGGGCAAGACTTGCCCTTGCCCACCTTGCCCATTGGCCCGCAGCCACTCCACCAGTGACGCCAGCCCCGCCCGCGCGTCGGCCACGATGCCCACCTCGACCGGATAGTTCTTGCCGATTTCGGCCGGGTCCAGGTCCAGGTGGACCAGCCGGGTGGGGGGGATGGCGTAGGTCACGCCGTGCCGGTAGGACGAGGTGGATTCGTCGGCGAAGCGCATCCCCACCGCCAGCAACACGTCGGCGCTGGCGGTGAGCGAGTTGCCGCACGTCGTGCCCTTCGACCCGCCGTGGAAGCCGGAGAGGGGATGGTCTTCGGGGAACGCGCCCTTGCCCATCATCGTCGTGACGACCGGCGCCTGGAGGAATTCGGCCAGTTGGCGCAGTTCGTCCCACGCGCCCGCCGCGATCACGCCGCCCCCGGCGACGATCACGGGACGTGCGGCTCCGTCGAGCAGCCGCCCGGCCTGCGCGACGAGGCCAGGGTCGGGGAGCACCGGCCCCGTCGGGCGATACGCTGTAGGGGCAAGCCTTGCGCTTGCCCCCACCTCGACGCTGTCGCACTGCACGTCCATCGGCAGGTCCACCACGACCGGCCCGCGCCGCCCCGTGAGCATCTCGGCGAACGCGCGCTGGAGGATGCGCGGGAGGCGCGCGACGGACGTGGGACGCCAGATACGCTTGGCGATCGGCTCGAACACGGCCAGGGAGTTGGCGTCGTAGCGGCGCTCGATCTCCTGCAGGACGCCGCGCCCGGCCATGTGCGTGTGGCTGTTGCCGGTGAGGACGAGCACGGGGATCGAGTCCACGTAGCAGGAGGCGACGCCGATGACAGTATTCATCGCGCCGGGACCGATGGACGTGAAGACGGCCAGCGGCGTCCCGGCGACGCGGTAGTAGCCGTCGGCCAGGTGGACGGCGGCCTGTTCGTGCCGCACCTGCAAGAACTTGAGCCCCCCGCCTCCGCTGTGGCCGGTCTCCGACCGAGCCACGAGCGCATCCGACAGCCCCAACGTGCCGTGGCCGGGGATGCCGACGACATAGGGCACGCCCTCGCGGATGAGCGTTTCGACGACGATTTGGCCGCCGGTGAGTTTCATAGGATTGCCTCCGTGTTGCGTGTTGCGTGTTCCGTGTTGACACCAAAGGGGTTGTGGATTACAATGCGTTTAGACTCCAGAGTGGTGTGCAAATAAGCAAGTTTTTCTTCCCACAAGGCTGAAGCCCACGGGAGGGCAAATTGGAAAGGGTGCTATGGTCGAGATTGCGGAATGGACCCCCCAACATACTTTGAAGTTGCCGGAAGCGGTGGCGGCCCGTTTTCGCCCCTCGGACCGCTTCTTCGTGTGGGCCGAGGGAGATGCGCTGTATCTGAAACGCATCACTCCGCCGCAGGTGACAGAGATCGTCGCCCAGGCCCCAGAGGGCGAGCCGCTTTCGCTGGATGAGATCAACGAAATCGTACACCAGGTACGCCGCCAGAAGAAAGCGGAATGACCCGTGCACGTCGTCATTGACACCAACCTCTGGATTTCTGGCCTGCTATGGCGGGGTATTCAGTGATTGATTAACCTCCTCTGTTCCGCTTGCGTTGGTACTGCCGTGATTGTTTGCTCATCCATCGTGTATTTCTCGATCCGTGGTGCTCCGCCTTTCGCCATTCGCTTCCGTTCAACTCGCTCCCCGAATCCGATGACAGTGACTTCACAGGTTGAATCTCGCCTGGTAATTGGCCCGACTGAGGGGGTCTCCCCGCAAATGGCACTAATGGCACTCATGGCACTAATGGCACATTATCACCGGAAGCAGCGCGACGGTGACCGACGCGGGGTGGAAGTACGCATCAAAGTCGCCAGTGATGACAAAGGCGCCGGACCTGGCTGTGACCGTCACCGCTTCGCCGTGTCCGAGGTGGACCGTGATGACCTGGGTAAACTGGACGTCGTCTGTTTTGCCCAATTCTACCCTACCCCGCTTGCCCGCGCAAGCCAGCGCGTGGAGGGGACTAGGGGAGCGGGGCTGGGCCTGTACGGCGCAGCGTACGATGGGTTCACGCAGACGGTGACAATCCCAACGTGGTGGTCAACGGCTCAAAGTCAGGATCGAGTGTCCAGAGGGTAACGTCGGCCGGTACCTGTAAGGCGATGATAATATCGCCCAGAGGCCAGCAGGTTGCTTGCCCTAATGCGGTGCGGGGATCGGTCAGGACGGCAGCCAGCAAGCGCTCGACGCGAGGTTGGTTTTTGATGATGTCTGGACGAGCAGCGAGGTGCTCTGCGATAGCGCACAGTTTGGTTTGGTGCCCGGCGAGGAAATCGGGCAGGTGACAGGCGGCCGTCTCCTTGCGGCAAGTGTCAGCCACAACGTAAGTACCGTCGGGCCGGCGCGTAACGCCGGCCGCTACCAGATCGCAGCCAATGAGGTCAGGCAAAAGTGAGACCCGGTGGTGAAAACGATCAAACCTGGATCGAGGTATCGAGAAAGAGGCGCGGCATCCGCTCAACTCTCGTTCAGGTACTGGCTTAGCAGGGCCTCGTCAAAGGGGACACCAGGATAAAGATGGCTGTCCATCAAACGATGGTTGAACTGTCGCAAGTCATCCTCCGTGATGGTCGGCCGTCGCATTAACTCCAGGCCATAGCGTAGGGCCAGGGCTTGGTCTTGCTGAAGTCGGGCTTCGCCCAGATTTTCCAGGGCCAATCGAGAAAGTAATACAACCTGGCGGAAAAGGGGAAGTGCCTCGATTGCTGATTGATAGAGTGCGTGTAGTTGATCGTGGAACAGGGCGACCACATCGGAGGTGGCTTCACCGCTGGTAAAGGATTGAAGCAGTCCCTCGAGCAGACCCAGATGTGCGTTGAGCAGTGCAGTCTGCCGGTCACGGCGGAGTTCAGCCGGGTCAAGTGCCGGCGCCAGCCATGCCAGAGCCTGTCCATCGTCGGTTGTGATCAGGATGGAGCGCCCGGTTTGTCGGGATTGTCTGACCAGTACGTCGAGACGTCTCTGAGCTTCAGTCAACGTCAGATTTTGAGAGAACATAGATCCACCTCTTGACAGCCCACCACCCCGCTGCGATGGGCATTGATCCAAAACGACGCATCCAGAACAGCATTGCGTTTGTTCATGGTTGACCGATGACCTGATTATATCATGACTCGCATTCTCCATCAACCCATCGCCATTCGCTATTCGCTATTCGCTGTTGCGCCTCCCATCAACTGCTTGAGGCTCTCGTAGGCAGCACTACGCACCTCGGCGTTCACCTGCGGGTCGCGGGCCAGGGTCAGCAGGATTTCTGTAGCTTTCTCGGTGCGCCCCAGTTGACACAGGGTGGAAGCAGCATCATAGCGCACCCAGGCGCCCATCTGCTCATCGTGGGCCAGGCCCATCAAGACTTCTGCGGCCTCCTCGGCGTACCCCAGTTGGCCCAGGGTGGAAGCGGCTTCATTGCGCACGCGGGCATATACCTGCTCATCGTAGGCCAAGGCCAGCAGGGTCTTGATGGCTTCCTCGGCACGCCCCAGTTGGCTTAGAGCAGAGGCGGCATCGCAGCGCACTTTGGCATTCACTTGATCATCATAGGCTAGGGCTAGTAAGACTTTTGCGGCTTCCCCTGCGTGCCCCAGTCGGCCCAGGGCTGAAGCGGTTTCATAGCGCACCCAGGCATACACTTGCTCGTCGTAAGCCAGGGTCAGCAGAATCTTGGTGGCTTCCTGGGTGCAGCCCAGCTGGCTCAGGACGGAAGTGACATCACGGCGCACCCCGGCATCCACCTGTTCGTCACAAGCCAGGGCCAGCAGAATCTCGATAGCTTCCTCGGTGCAGCCCAGTTGGCTCAGGACGGAAGCGACATCACGGCGCACCTCGGCATCCATCTGCGGATCACGGGCCAGAGTTAGCAGGCCATCCAGTACCTTCTCATCGGTGCTGCCCAGTCTGCCCAGGTTATAAGCGGCGGCGCGGCGCGCCTCGGCGTTCACCTGCGGATCGCGGGCCAGGGCTAGCAGACCATCCAGCATCTTCTCGTCAGTGCTACCCAGTCCACCCAGGGCGTAGGTGGCAGCGCTGCGCACATCGGCATCCACCTGCGGATCGCGGACCAGGACCAGCAGGGTCGTGGCTGCTGCCTCGGTGCACCCCAGCTGACGCAGGGCAAAAGCAACATCATAGTGCACTGTAGCATCCACCTGCTCGTCGCGGGCCAGAGCTAATAGGATCTCTACGGTCTCCTCGGCGTGCTCTAGCTGACTCAAGGCAGAAGCAGCGTCATAGCGCACCCCAGAATATACTTGCTCGTCGCGAGCCAGAGCTAACAGGATCTCTATAGCTTCCTTGGCATGCCCTAGTTTACCCAGATCGGAAGCAGCCAGGTAGCGCACCCCGGCGTATACTTGCTCGTCGCGAGCCAAGGCCAGCAAGACTTCTGTAGCTTCCTCCGTGTGCCCCAATTGACCTAAGGTGGAAGCAGCCAGACGGCGCATCCAGGCAGCCCTCCGTTCGTCATGGGCTAAGACTAGCATGGCCTTTGCTACCTCTCCGGCACGTCCTAAGCGGCCTAGGAACTCAACCCAGTCGGCGCGTACCATGGCATCTACCTGCTCATCGTATACTAGAATCAACAAGCTCTCCACGACGTAGCAATCTCCCTCAAGCCGCGAGAGTGCACTGGAGGCGTCATCTCGTTCCCACCGAGGCGCTATACGAACAATCTCAATCAGGTTGTCCACAATCTGCCGGTGCAGGGCATCGGCTACCGCTACCCGGTCAGCCAAGGCGCGGGCGGCCAGGTAGAGGTGTCGGTGGAGTACCGGCTCGAATTTATCCTCTCTGCCGGCCTCCAGGATGCGCTCCACCAAGAGCGTCGGCGGCTCGTCGTATTTGCTCAGGCTGCCCAGGAGGAGCAGGATCACCTCCTGCCAGTGAGGGTCATGCAGGTGGTGCTCAATCTCCTCCCAGATATCATCCACTCCGCGATGAATGCAACGGTTTTCGATGTCGCAGGCGGCCAGATACTCCTGGAAGGTCAAGTGAGGGAAGCCAAACACGCCCTTGCCTCGTTCCACCAGCAACCCCGTCCGTCCGCGAGCCAGCCGCACGAAGGCCCGCGCTTCTTCGCGGGCGCCGTTGGGATCTTCGGCGTAGCCCAACCGCCGGTTCTCCATCAGGAAGCGGGTCAGCAAGAGTTCCAGGTCGCCTCCCTTGGTTGTCTGTAACTGTCCTGGCTTCTCGGCCTGGACATGGAGTTTATAGGCCAACCGCTCCAAGAGCCGCCGCCGCTGGCGGTAGAAGGGGCGCTGCTTTTCCTCGATCATCAGCCCCTTGACCTCCTCCCAGGTGTCCACCAGCGCGGTGACGCACTTGTCGTACAGTTTGACCCGCTCGTGCGGCAACTCGGCCTCGATGCGGTGCACGAGCACGATGATCGTCAGCAGCAAGGGGTTTGCGGCCAGCGTCCGGATGCGCGGCTCGCGCTCGATTGTCGTAATGAGGCCGTCGGCCTTCTGCTTGCGCTGCACGGGGTCGCGCTCGCGGGCATCGTACCACTTGCACACGAACTCGCGGACGTCGTCGCCGGTCAGGGGCAGGACCGTGTGGTGGACAAAGTCGCGGCGGTCCAGCGGGGCCTCCTCATAGCCCACCTTACGTGAGGTCACAATGTAACGGCTACGCGGGAAGCGCGCAGCCAGGGCGCGGACCTCGTCGGTGACCGCCTTGCGCTGCCCCACCGTCCACACCTCGTCCAGCCCGTCCAGGCAGACCAGGCAGCGTCCGGCCTCCAGCGCCTCCTCGAAAAAGCCGCGGGGCAGGTTCAGCATCAGGTGCTCGTGGGCGTGCGTGTAGAGATAGTCCAGCAGGCAGTAGTCCTGGTTGCGTTCGGCACATTCGGCGGCGAACTCGCGCAGCGGGATGAAGACGGGCAGCGGCGATCCTGCGCCGTCGGCCTTCAGTCCCAATTCCGCCCCGGCCCGCCCTTCGGCGCAGATGACGGTCAGGTATTTGAGCAGCGTCGTCTTCCCTGCGCCGGGATCGCCTAGCACCACCAACCGCTTTGTCCCACGCAGAGCCTCACTCACATTCACTGACTCTCTAACTACACTGTATCCTAGCCCTCCGGGTTCTCTCAGTTCCTTGGGTGCCCTGTCACCAGTAATACGGGCTGGTCCAATGCCGGATACGAGGGACCGACCACCTGTCAAGAATCTTGCGAGAGCTTGAAGATCTGCGACATTGGTAAGACCACTAGCCAGCTTTCGGGCGACTTCGTCATAAGCATCAGGGATCTCAATCTCTCGTTCGGCGTGCAGGTGGATGAAAATGTCCTCCACGGTGATGGGGCGGCGCTCTTTTAACTCGGGGATGCCCACGAACTCCAACTGGCGGTACATCTCGGCCATCTGGGCACGGTAGGTGGCCTCGTCGTCGTAGGGCACGGGGCGTAACTCGGCCAGGATTTCGCTCAAGGTACGCCGCATGTCCTTCTCGATCAGGTCGTGGTAGGGCTCCTGGTCGAGCAGTGCCTCGCGCAGGTCCGTCAGGAAATCGCTCAACACCGCACCGACGGTCTCCGGCGGAGGCGGCGTCTCGCCCGCATATAGTGCGTCGAAACTGAGCGTGTGGTGGCAGATTTCGGCCAGCCGGGGCACGTCGGGCGCGGCGGAGAAGAGCATCAGTTTGGCAGCCTCTTCGGCCAGCGCCTGGGCACCCCGCCTGTCCCGCTCACCGCCCAGCGCGTCCAGGATGCGCTTTGCCTGCTGCGGGTCGGCGGCGGTGCGCAGCGTGTTGGCGCGGGCGACTGCGGCGGCTTTCTCGAAGGCGGACTTGCGCTCGGCCTCCTTGCCCTTCCCTGCCCAGCGGGTGAAGCGCGCTTTCAGCGCCTCGTCCACCGGCCCCCAGGCCGCGTCGAACGCCTTCTCCCAGATCTTCTCCGTCGCCTTGTACAGGCTGAAGATGAACAGGGTGGTCACCGGTTCCATATCCTACCTCACTTCTTGTCTTGGGAGCCGGCCTCTCGCCATGGCCCACCGGGTAGCCAATGCCAGTTGAACGGGCGTCTGCTTTCCATGGAAGAGTTGACCAGCCAACTTGAGGAAGCTCAGGAATTACAGTAGGCCCCCCAGGCTCCATGGGCAGAACTCGGCTTCGCCCACGCCTTGCGCTTCGCTCTTGGACTGTCGGCCCGAAGCCACGGCGACGACCAGGTCCAGTAGTTCCGCCGCCACCTCCTCCAGCCCTGCCCCGCTCAGCACGACCCCCGCATCCAGGTCCATGTCGTCCATCATGCGCTCGTAGGTGGCCGAATTGCTGCTGATCTTGATGCACGGCGCGAGCTTGAAGCCGAAGACCGAGCCGCGCCCGGTGGTGAAGAGCACCAGGTTACAGCCGCCCGCGACTTGGCCGGTCACCGAGACCGGGTCGTAGCCTGGCGAATTCATGAACGTAAAGCCGCGGGCGATCACCGGCTCCGCATACTCGTAGACGCCCATCAGCGGAGTGCGGCCGCCCTTCGCCACGGCCCCCAGCGCTTTCTCGTATATGGTCGTCAGCCCACCGGCCTTGTTGCCTGGGGAGGGGTTGTTGTCAATCGTGACGCCCAGCCTGCGGGTGTAGTCTTCCCACCAGCGCACCTGCGCCACCAGTTTCTGGCCAACCTCCAGGCTCACAGCCCGGCGGGTGAGCAGGTGCTCGGCCCCGTAGATTTCCGGCGTCTCGGCCAGGACGACCGTGCCCCCCTGGCGCACGACCTCATCGGACACCAGCCCCACCACCGGGTTGGCCGTCACGCCCGACCAGCCGTCGCTGCCGCCACATTGCAACGCCAGCATCAGTTCGGACATGGGCTGGAGCGTGCGGTGGGCAGCATTGGCTACCGGCAGCAATCGTTCGATGGCCTCGATGCCAGCCGCGACCGTCTTGCGAATGCCGCCCAGGTCCTGGATCACGAGTGTAGGCGGGCACAGGGATCGCATACCATTGCCGCCACACAGGCCGTACTCCTCCATCAGCGTAGCCGGCTGGTTGGTCTCGCAGCCCAGGCCCACGATGACAGACGCGGCAACGTTGGGATGGCGGGCGATGCCGGCCAGAATACGTTGGAGGAACACGTAATCGGGGCCACCGGGATGGCCGGTACAGCCGGTGTGGTGGGTGAACGCGACGACGCCGTCCACGTTGAGATAGGCCGCCAGCCGTTCCGGCGTAAAGTAGCGCGCGATCTCGCGGCAGGTGTGGGCCGAGCAATTGACCGTAGACACGACGGCGACGGTGTTGCGCGTGCCCACCCGCCCGTCCGCCCGCCTGTATCCCAGGAAGGTGCGGCGCTCGCGTTCCGGCACCAGGGTCACCGGTTGCACGTCTGCGCCGAACGCATAATCCCGGGCAAAGTCCTGCACGTCCACGTTGTGGGTGTGCACGTGCTCGCCGGGCAGGATCGCCCGGCTGGCAAACCCGATCACCTGCCCGTAGCGGCGCACGGGGGCACCTGCGGCGATCTCCCGCAGCGCCACCTTGTGGCCGCTGGGGATGGGCTGGCGCACAGATACTTGCGCGTGAGGCTGTTCTTCAGCCTCCAAGAACAGAGTGATGCCCGGGTGCAGGTTGACTTTGGCGACCGCCACGTTGTCCTGGGGGGAGAGGTGCACGGCCATTTCCGGGAGCGGCACACCACTTGAGAAGGCAGGTATATTAGAGCCAATGTGTCCGGTGTCCATGTCTTCTGCTCGGCCCCGTAGTGGCGACTTTATATGTGTGCCCTTGGCACTCAACAGACTCAAAGAACGGAGGCAAGCTCGCTTGCCGGAACTAGGCGTGACGCCGCGCGTCACGCATAGCAGAGAAGCTCACCTGCGCGGCGGGCTGGGCTTGACCCTGCTCCCTACCGCCCCGATAGCCGCGTCAGGTACAGTGAATGTTGGACGGCCCTGCTCTTATTGCCCCTGGTGGAGGGGTAAAACGCTTGGGCCAGACAGTTTTATCGTTGTAGATCGCTCCCGCCAGATCAGCTCCACGAAGCCTAGCCTTTCCCAAATCAGCACCACGTAGATCGGCGTCGCGCAGATCGGCTTGCCGCAAGTCGGCCCTGCCCGTAACACCTTGTAGGTTGGCTCCGTATAGATCAGCTTTCTTCAGGCAGGCCCCTGGGAGCTTGGCAGAGAACAAGTTCGAACCGCGCAGGCGAGCCCCGATTAGCCTGGCACCAGCAAAGTTGACGTCGGTGACAACTATCAACTTGCCACTGAGACCCGACCACAGCTCATCTCTGAGCGAAGCCTCCCTTGACTGGTCCAGTTCTCCCTCAAATAGCAGTTTCGTCATTTGATCGAGGAACTGCTCTATTTCGTGCCCGGGTTTCAATTTTCCCAATCCGTGCTCCAGCATCAATTCTGTCATTCGATCAATATAGCTCTGAAGAGCTCCTTCCTGATCTCTGAGATTTTCGATTGCCAGGTCGTTCCTGCGTTGTGCCCGGTTAAGCAAGAAAGCACCTATGGCTATAACAACTGGGATGATAGCCAATTAACGGGCGGGCTAACAGCCGCCCAACGGCTGGCGCGTGAGCCGCACGCGAGTAAGGGAGCGCAACGACCGAGCGAAGCGTGTCGGCTCCACGCCCAGGTTGGGCCGCCCAAAGCCCGATCATTGTGCGCTCACAGGTTCCTTGACACGCTTGATCGCGCAAGGCTGTTTTGAGTAGTCTGCTTTCCATTCTATCTTGAACCAAGTCGGCTTGATGTAGACACCTTCGGCATAGACCGCAATACGCACGAAATAAGAACCAGGGGGAAGATCCGGCCCTGGTGGAAGGCCGGGAGCTACTACCAGTCTATGCCCGCTGGGAATTACAACGCGCAAGGTTAGAGTGTTTTCTGCTTCTTTGTTCATTGTTCATTGTTTCATTGTTCGAGGCATTGACAGTGAGCCCAGGATGACCACGCCTACAAAAGCGAAAACGACATCTGCGAGCCCTGTGATTCGCATCCATTCATTCCTTACGGTCTTATGCTTCGCAGCAACCGCTGAACCGTGAAATGGGCAGCACCAACGGCGCGGCGGACAAGCCGCGAGCACTCCGCGTAAATGCCGGGCGCAGCGAGGCTATTTATGCGGACACGCAACGGCTTCATCCGCTTGCCAGGCGGAGGTGAGCGTCAGCGAATGAGTTTCCCCATCGCACCTGATGCGCAATTCATCCTTTCATAAACCAAGAATGATGGACAACGCTTTTGCAATATTTCGCATGTAAGGATCGTCCAATCGCCCAAGTACCCTGACAATCCGCCGCTTGTCTATCACTCGAATCTGCTCGCAAAGCGCTACCGAATCTTGACTCAACCCTCCAACGCCTGCAGGAACGAGCACGTGCGAAGGCAAAAGAGCGCGACGTATCTTTGTCGTAAACGGCGCGATGATTGTATGCGGACTGGCTGCATTCGCGCGATCAATCTGCAGCACAACCGCAGGACGCACCCCTGCTTGCTCTGTGCCCACCACTGGGTTGAGGTCACATAGCACCACGTCTCCGCGCGAAATGGTTACCATTGAATTTCTCCGCGCGCCAAGCGACTTTCATAGTCTTCGAGGTCGGATAAATAGTCAGATAACCCTGCTTCGGACAATGCTAATGCTTCGGCAAATTGATTCCACAGTTGCCAGCGGGTGCTATCCTGTCGCATTAGCAAAAAGTCTATAAAGTCGCTCACCTCTTGGATGAGTGATTCAGGCAACTGGCGGATCTTGACTACAGCCGTATCATATACAGTCATCTTCTTGCTCCTTGTTCAGGGGGCGTCATCATCGCGCGCCCCAATATCGCCCTCAAGCCGCCAAGACGCTGCCGTCGGTAGTGACCACTGCCTTTGCCCGGCGCGCTGCCTCCAAAGCCTCCGGCGTCCACTCGCGGCCGGCGACGACCGGCAAGGCAATCAGCTCGATCTTTCTCCAGTGGCATAGTGTCACTGCCCTTTAGTGTACAACCAAATTGCCCACAAGTCAATGCTCTCGAGGTGGAAAGTTGACCCGTGTCCCATAGGTTTGGGTTGCCTCTTCCGCAACGATCAGCGGCACGACCCCGTGACTGGCGTCGGTGACGCCGTGCAGCCGGTTGGTCGCCGCAATCTGGCGCCGCCGCTCCAGCATGCGCTGGCGGCGCTCCTCGCCCAGTTCCCGCCGCAGTGCGCGCAAATCGGCGCTCCAGCGTTCCAGTCGCCCCGCGACGAACGCCCCCGGGTCGAGCAGGTCAATCCGGCTTTCCGCCAGTTGGACGTGCAGGAGGTCGCCCGTCTCCAGCAGCCCGATGAGCCCGCCGTTCAGCGCTTCGGGCGTCACGTGGCCGATGGCTGCCCCATAGGAGGTGCCCGAATAGCGGCCGTCGCTGATCAACACGGTCAGCCTGCGCAACTGGCGGTTGGTGTTGATGTGTTGCATGGGCGTGCACATCTCCGGCATGCCAAACGCCTCCGGCCCCTGGCCGCTGATGACGACGGCCACCTTGAAAAGTTCGACCTGTACCAGCCGGTCGAAGAGCGCCTCCCGCTCGAGCGCCTGGAGGGTGGGCATCTGCGCACGATCCTGGCCACTGTTGTGTGCAGCGATGGCCAGCAACGTTTCGCGGGTGAGCGCCGGGTGCGCCTTCAGCCGCTCCAGCACGTGGACGTCCAGCAGGCCATCGTTCGCCTCCGCTTCGTTTTCGAAGAACAGCACGACGGCGACCCGCCCGTCGAAATGGGCCAGTTGCTCGCTAGGTATGCCGCTGATCTTGACCACCGCCGACTCGAACAAGTTGCCCTGCAGCACGTCCACGCCGCTGACGGGCCGGCGCGGTGAGGATAGGATGATGGGGTTCCCGGTCACGCCGGACGCACTCAGGTGGGTCGTGTCGGCCAGGCGCTGTCGCCAGGCCTGGCCGGTGACCGTGGGCACGTCAACGTCCATAGGGACGCCCTGCCGGACCAGTTCGTAGAAGAGGGTTTCCACGCCCCGGATGGCGCCCGCGCAGCACTGCTGAGCGAGGGCAAAGATGTCCCGCCCCTCGGTCAGGCTGTAATCGAAGATGTCAGGCACCGGCGGGTGGCGGCGGATGCGGTCAATTGTCCACACGTCCACGTCGTAGCCTGCATAGAGCATGGCTGCCACCAGGTGCATCATCAGGTTGGTCGAGCCACCGGCAGCGCTGTGGACACGCACGCCGTTGGCAAAGTTGGCCGCCAGGATGCTGCTGACGCTGTACTCGGACTTGTTGACGCAGGTGAACAGGTCGTCTACCACCCGGTTGACCTGCTCGACGCTTGGAGGTTCGGTCAAGAGTTCGACGGCCGGGTGCACCAGACCCAGCGCCGCCAGCGCCAGGCGGCTGGAGTTGCCGGTGCCGTTGAAGGCGCAGGTGCCGCCTTTGCGGTCACAGGTATGGACGGCCAGGCGCCGCTCGTAGTCCTTGTGCTCGACTGTGCTCACGATCCCCTCCTGCCGGGCACGGATCAGGATGCCCTGGAAGGCCGCATCCGCGATGCACTGCAGGATGTAACGCATGGCACCCCGCAGATCGGCGGCGATTTCCGGGTGCCCGCGCGCTTCAGCCCGCCGGGCGACTTCTTCCAGGTCGGCCGCCAGGTCGGGCGGGATGGTCCCCCCGCGCAGCACGTGCGTCGGGTTGAACGTCGCAACGACCGGCGCGTCGCCCCGGCGCTGCCGGGTTCTGTCCAGGTGGGCCAGGCCCGCCGCGATGCCGAAGGGGACCTTGTCGCAGCCCGAGACGACGAAAGCGCCGTGGTAACTGTGGGCCTCCATCTGGTTCACGACGCTCTCGGCCGCCGCGTTGCGGCTCTGCAGGCTGTAACTCATGCCGAGGTTGTTTTCGGCCGTGCCGTCGCAGAGCACCGGCACGCTGAAGTGGAAAGGGACGCCCCCGCGTTGCCATATCCGCACCGCCGCGCGGAGCACCGTCTCCTGGTCGAGGATGTGGGCCGGCTGGTCGGGCGAGCCGCCGATGACGGCGATGCGCGGGGCGTTCTCCTCCAGCCGGTCGTAGATGGCCTCCAGGCTGTAGTCCAATCCCTGGACACCCAAGGCCCGCACCGCCCGGTCCAGCAAGCCTGCCACGGTGATCGGCTCGTTGGCTTTGCCCATCACGTTGTCACGATAGGGATTTGCGTCCAATTTCTTACCCTTTCTCTTCCACACAATAGTTGGTCAGTTGCCCCAGCGCTTCGATCTCGACCGTCACCACGTCGCCGTCCTTCAAAAAGACCTGGGGGGAACGAAAGACGCCCACCCCGCCCGGCGTGCCCGTCGCGATCACGTCACCCGGCAGCAGCGTGAAGGCGCGGCTGATGAATTCGATCAGTTGAGGCACGCGGAAGACCATCTCATCCGTCGTAGAATCCTGCAAGGCCTGGCCGTTGACCACGCAGCGGATGGACAGGTGGTGCGGGTCGGGGATTTCGTCCCGCGTGACCAGCCAGGGGCCCAAGGGGCAGAACGTGTCCAGCGATTTGCTCCGCACCCACTGCCGGTCGCTGAACTGCAGGTCCCGGGCGCTCACGTCGTTGCAGATCGTGTAGCCGGCCACGTAGTCGAGCGTGTCTGCGGCCGAGACGCAGCGGGCGGTGCGGCCGATGACGACGGCCAGTTCGGCTTCGTAATCCACCTGGCGGGTGAGCGCCGGGTCCCAGCGGATGGCCGCGCCCGGCCCGACGACGGAGGACGAGAATTTGGCAAAGATCACCGGCACTCTGGGTGGCTCGCTGTTCGTCTCCCGGCAGTGATCCATGTAATTCAGGCCGATGGCGACGACCTTCGGTGGATTGGGCACCGGAGCCAGCAAGGTGACCTCCGAGAGCACCAGGCTGGCCGTCGCATGCTGCTCGAACTCGCGGGCCAGTTGTAGCGCTGGTTCGCCCTGCCGGAGGAAGGCCAACATGTCAGTGGGCAGGCGACCACGGCTCGCATCGGCCAGGTCAATCACCTGATCGCCCCGCACGAGGCCCAGGTGGGTGTCGTCTCCGACCGCGAACGTGATGAACTTCACATTATGCTCCTATCCAGAAACTTTGGCTATGATACCGTGTTATATAGAATAACGCAACCTATGCGACTAGAAATCCGGGAGGACATTCTAATGGACATTTTCGAAAAGTGCCGGGGCTTTACCCGGGCCAAAGAGGCTCAAGCGGCTGGCGTCTACCCCTATTTCATCCCCCTCACCGACAGCGAAGGCACCGAGGTCACCATCGGCAATCAGCGGCTGATCATGATCGGCTCCAACAACTACCTGGGCCTGACGATGCATCCCAGGGTGCGCCAGGCGGCGATCGAGGCCACGCAACGCTACGGCACCAGTTGCACCGGCTCGCGCTTCCTCAACGGCACGCTGGAGTTGCACCTGGAGTTGGAGCGGCGGCTGGCCAGGTTCGTCGGCACAGAAGCGGCGCTGGTCTTCTCTACCGGCTACCAGACCAACCTGGGCACGCTTTCGGCGCTGGTGGGACGCGGGGATTTCGTCGTCACCGACAAGGAGGACCACGCCAGCATCGTGGACGGCTGCCGGCTGGCGTTCGGCGAGATGCGCCGCTTCAACCACAGCGATATGGCCCACCTGGAGCGCGTCCTGGCCGGCCTGCCGGAGGAGGCGGGCCGGCTGGTCGTCGTGGACGGCGTGTTCAGCATGGGGGGTGACATCGCTCCGCTGCCAGAACTCGTGCCGCTGTGCCAGAAGTACGGGGCGCGGCTGATGGTAGACGACGCCCACTCCATCGGCGTGCTGGGCGGCGGGTGTGGCACGGCGGCTCACTTTGGCCTCACCGACCAGGTGGACCTGACGATGGGCACGTTCAGCAAGTCGCTTGCCAGCCTGGGCGGGTTCATCGCGGGCAAAGCGGACGTGCTCCACTACATCCAGCACCACGCCCGCTCGTTGATCTTCAGTGCAAGCATCCCGCCGGCGAACGCGGCGGCCGCGCTGGCCGCGCTGGAGATCATACAGGAGGAGCCGGAGCGGATCGCGCGGGTCAACCAGGTCGGCGAGCGCATGCGGACCGAACTCCGCCGCCTGGGCTTTCACGTGGGAGCCAGCCAGACGCCGATCGTGCCGGTCGTCATTGGGGACGATATGCGCACGTTCATGGCCTGGAAGGCGCTCTACGAGGCGGGCATCTACACCAACCCGGTCATCTCGCCGGCGGTGCCGCCGGAATCGGCGCTCCTGCGTACCAGCTACATGGCGACCCACACCGACGAGCAACTCGACCGCGTGCTGTCGGCGTTCGCGCAGGTGGGGCAGACATTAGGGCTGACCACGTAGAGAGTAGCACGAAACGCTTGCTGTCTCAGCCAACCCGCGCCGCCGGGCCGTGGTATGTGGCTCCCAGTGGCAACGACAGCAACGCTTGCACGAGCCCTGGCACGGCCTGTGCCACCATCAATGGGGCCATCGTCAAGGCCAGCCCCGGCGACACGATCTATGTCGCCACCGGGACGTACACCGGCACTGGCGGGGAAGTGGTGCTGATTGATAAACACATCCTAATTGTCCGCAACTACTGCCGCCCGCCGCTGTACGCCGACGATTTCAGCGATCCGGAGAGCGTAGGATCGTTGTCCTTGACGGTGAGGCCAAACGGCGGTACAATAGCCCGCGAGACCGAGCGGAAAGCGAGGTGGAGACGATGCCGCTATACGAGTACAAGTGTTCCGAGTGCGAGACACGCTTCGACCTTCTGCGGGCGATGGCCGACGCGGACGCGCCGATCGCCTGTCCCCAGTGCGGCAGCCGGGACACGCGCCGGATGATCTCGCTGTTCTCGGCAGTGGGGAGTGAAGGAGTGATCGCGGGGGCGGGAGCCTCGTGTGGTTTCTGCTCGCCCTCGGCCTCGTGCGCGACCTGTGGGATGAGATCGTCACACTAAGCCCAGACGGGCACACAGCATCAGGCCGCTGCGCTTGCTGGCAGCGGCCTTCTCCATTCCACCCACATTCTACGTCTTACATCCTGCATCCTGCCCCCTGCCTCCTGCCTCCTAACTGCCCTCCCACTCACGGATGGCATCGTGGATGAGCGCCCGCACCTCGAGTTGGGGGATGTCGTCCACTGCCTCGAAGGTCTGTAGGCCCACGTAGATGCGCAAACTTCCGCCCACGCCAGTGGTCAGGCAGATGGGCCACCTGGAGAGGTCTGGTCGCTCCTGGAGCCGTTTCTGCACCAGGTCGTTGATGACCTCTACCGGGATCAGTGGCCCTGGCAGGGGCGGCCTGGCGGGGCTACGTGGAGAGAGCAGGCCCCCACGGTCCAGTTGTTCCAGGAAGACTTGCTCATTCACAGCAGGCTTCCTGATAGTGCACTGGGGCGAGTTCTGTTGCAGCGAGGGCAGCCAGCCTTCGGCGAACGTCAGCACGGCCTTGAGCGCTTCGATCGTCTCGCACCCCACCTGTGGGTCTTTGATCTCCTGCAGGTGATGGTAGCGCTGGCCCTGCACGTAGACGGCCAGTCCCCCATTCCCCGTGCGCGAGACGCGCAGCAGCTCATCTATGCGCGTGACGTGGGACGGCTTCCGCTCGCCTGTGGGCGCTGGTTCCACGACGGCCGGCGGTTGCGATTGTTCTCCTGAGCGTCCGTCGTCTCGGTTGCCAACGTAGCGAATGACCCACACGAGCAGGCCCCCGGCCACGGCTAAAGCGGCCAGGGCGATGATCAGATAGAAAAAGGAAGGTAACGCACCCATCGGTAACTTCGTTCGGACGTAAAACGTGATAGTACCAATCTTCGCGTAAGCACCAGTCTAAATGATACCACAGACGGGGCCCTTTGTCTATAGGAATGAAGTCATACAGAATGACGGGCTCACCGAGGGATCCATACGCGCATCGGACCCGGTTCCCGGTTGGCCCACAAGTGGTATGGCACGGCTGTCAGGCGCACTGGCTGGGAGAACGAGGTGTCCTGATCAGCCGCTGGCCTGTACAGCCGATCGTGCCAGGAGTCTACATCCGGCATAGATCCCCTGGCCTCCACGACCATCACCCCACCCAACAGGTCGGCGCGCCAGGCAGTCTGGAGTGGAGCCGCTTCGTCAATCTGTACGTCCAGAACGTTGATGGACGGTTCCTGGTCGCATTGTTCGAGGCAGTAGACGAGCGGGCCGCGCTCGATCGCCACGCTCCCGCGCGTCGTGTCGCTGCGGGGATGGGCCTCCACCAGGCGCGGCGGCATCGGCAAGTCTAGTTCGACGGTGTCTCCCTGCCGCCATGGACGCTCGACCGTGACGTAGCCTGCCCCGGCCAGTATTTCGAGCGGCTGGCCGTTGACCCGGACCGATGGGCCCTCACACCAACCGGGCAGGCGCAAATCCAGCCACCAGGGCTGGCCGTTGGTGTGTTCGACGGTCAGCACCACCTGCCCCTGCCACGGATAGTCTGTCTCCATCCGCAGTGCCACGCTGCGGCCCGCTTCCAGTTCGGCGCGGAACGTGGCCGGACCGTACTGATGGATCTGCAGGCCGGCCGCGTCGTGGGTGGCGAAATAGTGGCCGAGCGAGGCCAGCAGGCGCATAACGTTCGGCGGGCAACAGGCACAGGTGTACCACTCCGCCCGTGCGATGCCGCCCTGGCTCGACAGCGGATTGACGTAGAAGAACGCCCGTCCGTGGAGCGAGACACCACTCAGGAAGCCATTGTACAGCGTGCGCTCAATCAGGTCGGCAAAGCGGGCCTCCCCGGTGGCCAGCAGCATGCGCCAGTTCCACATGATGCTCGCGATCGCCGCGCACGTCTCGCAGTAGCACCGGTCGTTGGGCAGTTCGTACGGTTCGCCAAACGCCTCGCCCTCGTGCCGCGAACCGAGCCCGCCGGTGATGTACAGTTTGCTGCGAGTCATATCTTGCCACTGCCGGGCGAGCGCGTCGAACAGGGCCCGCTCGCCGGTCTCCACGTACACGTCGGTGACGCCAGCCGCCAGGTACAGTTGCCGCACCGCGTGGCCCGCGACCGTCGTCGCCTGGCGCACCGGCACGTGATCCTGGTAGTACGACGGATTGCCTTGCCGTCCCGCACCGAGGAGATCGTGGCCACGCTGGTCGAGGAAGAAGCCGGCCAGTTCCAGGTAGCGGGGCTGGCCGGTCTCGCGGTACAATTCGACCAGCGCCATCTCGATTTCGGGGTGGCCGGGCGTACCGGGGCGCTGCCCTGGGCCGAACACCGCAGTGATATAGTCGGCAAACCGGCACGCCACGTCCAGCAGTCTAAAGTCGCCGGTGGCGCGGTGGTACGCCACTGCCGCCTGGATCAGGTGGCCGGCACAGTACAGTTCGTGGCCGTCTTTCAGGTTGCGCCAGCGGCGGTCCGGTTCGACCACCTGGTAGTACGAATTCAGGTAGCCGTCGTCGGCCTGCGCGGCGGCGATCAATTCGATGGTCTCGGCGGCAACCCGTTGCAGTTCATCGTCCGGCCCAAGCGCCAACTGCCAGGCGAGCGCTTCCAGCCACTTGTACAGGTCCGAATCCATAAACAACGGCCCGCGGTAGGTGCCTTCGACCTGGCCGGCCGCCAGCCGCAGGTTGTGCAAGTTCCCCGCCTGTTCGAGCATCCGGTAGCCGTGCCACAGGCTGACCTGGTGGTTGACGGCCTGCCGGTGATGCCACAGCCCCCCGGTCAGCGACACGCCGCCGATGGGCAGGGTGTGCCAGCGGGCGTGGGGGGTGTGGGAGGTGTCGACGGGGCCGGGTGTTGGGAGAGGTAAAGCATACATAGACAAATCGGCAAATCAGCAAATCGGCAAATCGCAAATCGCGGACGGTGAATTGGTTAGAGCCGCAGTACACTGCCTTCGACGAGACCGAGCAGGAGCGGGGCGCCTGGGGCGAGCCCTTGCGGGGCGGCTACAGACGCGATGCCCTGGGGGATGGCAAGGCCGGCTTGCCAGTCTGACCAGGATTGGCCTCCGTCACGCGAGATGAGTAGCGCCATGCCGAGCAGCGCCAGAACGTCCGGTTGGGCGGGGAACGCAGGCGATAGGATGATCCCGTTTACGGCGTCGGTCACGACGTCTTCGCCCAGAGGTGTCCAGGTGCGTCCCCGGTCGTCCGAACGGAAGAGGCCGCACGATTCGGTGCCTACGAACAGGATACCATCACGCACATAGGCCGGAGAGAGCGCCAGGCTTAAGACCGGCGCAAAGTCCAGTGGAAAGTCCACCTCGCGCCAGGCGCGCCCGCCGTTCGTGCTGCGGAAAATGCCGCTCTCCGTGCCGACGAAGAGCGTCTCGTCGTCGGCGAAGGCTGGGGAGATGGCCATGCACAGGACGTTCAGGTCCAGCAGTCCAAAGTTCCAGGCGACCCAATGGCTGCCCCGGTCCGCCGAGCGAAAGACGCCATCCTCAACCGTCCCGGCGAACAACGTGCCGTCGTGCGTAAAATTGGGCGACACGGCCAGCGTTGAAACGGTCGGCGGAGGAAGGGGGAAAGCGGCGATGTTCCAGGTTTCGCCGCCGTCCACCGAGCGCAAAGTCCCACCTGGCGCACCGGCAAACAGGCTGTGGTCAGACTCAAACGCGGGCGAGACGGCAACCGCCGTCGTCGCCAGCGGCGCTGCCAGGTTCAACGAGCCATACGTGGAGCGCCAGGTGAGGCCACCGTCGTCGGAGCGGTACAGCCCTGAAGCGCGGGCGGCGAAGCATAGGCCGTCCTGGGCAAAGCGGGGCGACGTAGCCAGGGCATACACGAGATCATGAAGCACATTGTTCATTGTTTCATTGTTCATTGTTCATTCTCCGGCTACGCCGTGTGCAGCGCTTGCTTGGGCGTCTTGTGGTGGACGAGGACGTCAACCGTCAGCGCCAGCGCAGCGCCGGCCACGGCACTGTACACGGCCTCTCGTTGCACACTGGCGGCATCGAAAATACCCACCTGCGCCACGTCAACGACGCGCCCCGCCCTGGCGTCGAAACCGAAGCCCGCGCCGGCCTGTTTGACTTCGGCCATGACTTCGCTGGCGTCGTAGCCAGCATTGGTGATAATGGTGCGGATCGGCTCTTCCAGTGCTTTGATCAGAATGCGGTACGCAGCGCGCTGATCCGGATCGCCACTTTGCTCCAGGGCGCACTGTAGCGCACGGCGGCAGGCCAGCAACGAGACACCACCGCCAGGCAACACACCTGCCATGATGGCGCCCCGCAGCGCATCGGACGTCCGTTGGGCCAGTTCCTTGCGGGCGTTGATCTCCAGTTCGCTTGCGCCGCCCACCCACAGCGTGGCGGATCCGCCCATCAGTTTGCCGATGCGTTCCCGCAGTTTCTTGCGCATTTCGGGATCGTCGGACTGGGCAAAACCGGTGCGCAGGCTCGCCATGTGCTGGCGCAACGCGCGGGGGTCGGCTTTGCCCCCCACGATGCCGAAATGGGCGTTGTCGGCCCACACCCGGCGCACACGCCCCAGGTCCTGGGGTTTCACCTGGCGCAGTGTATCACCTGCTGCGCTGACAAACAGGCGCCCACCGGTCAAGATGGCCAGGTCTTCCAGCGCCGCTACCCGATCGCCAAGCGCTACCCCTGGCGCTTTGACGGCGACGACCTGGAACTTGGCAGGATCCCGGCTTGCTGCCAGCAACACGTTAATTGCGTTCTCGGAGAGTTTGGCCACGATGATCAGCAACGAGCGGATTTCGGCGCGTACCGCCGTCTCGATCACGGGGATCAATTGGCGTGGGTCTTCGAACTCGAGGTCGCTGATCAGGATCGCGGCGTTCTCCATCTCCGTTCTCAGCCTGGCAGCGTCGGCGATCATCCGGCGCGAAAGGACACCGGTGTCCCAATACATCCCCTCGACGTATTCGCGCTCCAGTTCCCGGCCGTGGCCGGAGCGGATCTCGAGCCGTCCGTACTCGCCGATGATGTCGAAAATTTCACCCAGCATCCTGGCCAGCGGTGGATCGTAGCAGATGGACTCGGCAATCTGGGCGAGTTTCTCTTTGCCTTCCAGGTGGACCGCTAACCTGGCCAGTTCGTCGAGGATCGCGCGCAGCCCGGCCTCCAGATAGTGGCGGAGCCGCATGGCGTTGCCCCCGGCGACGATATAGCGCAGGCCCTGATTGTAGATGGACTGGAACATCACGGCTGCCGTGGCTGTGCCGTCGCCGACTTTTTCGTGCAAGCGCCACAGCAAGTGGCGGACGAACATCGCGCCCATGTCCTCGTCGCGGTTGGGCAGTTGGATGATCCGGCGCGCGATCACGCCGCCATCGTCGAGGAGTTCGGGCATTTTCTCGCGCGGGACGCGCTCGATGGCGACGATGCGCGGAAGCGGCCCGAGCGTCGGGCGAACCACTTTGACCATCTGGTTGATACCCCGCTGAAATGCTTGATAGGCGGCGGGTTGGAATACGACACGTTGCGTCTGTGATTTTGCCATTCGGTCGAACGCCTCCTGAGCCAGTTTATGTTGGAAGTGGGGGTGCGGAAAGCGGGCACCAGAAGTGGTATTATACATCAGAAACCAGGTTTTTGGAAAAAACCTGGTTTCTTCAGTTCCACGGAGAGCACCACGGATGGGGAAATACACGATGGATTTATCACTCGCTCCGCCAACGTTCCCGGCCACGCTGGAGCCAGTCCTCGTCTATGTCCTCACGTCCGGCCCACATCCCGAAGGCAGCACGGGCCAGTTCGATCTGGTCGGTGGCAGGAACGAGTGGCGCCCGGCGGATCTCCTCGTAGGCACGCAGGCTGAGAATCACCGCCACGGGGCGGCCGTCCCGTTCGACCAGGATCGGTCCACCAGTACGGGTAACCTCGCGCAGCACAGCCCCGAAGCGGTTCTTGATCTCGGTGGCAGAAAGGGTATGCATCGGATAGTCTCCCAGTGTGTATCGGCGACGGCGCGGAGCATCATCAGGTAGAGCATCTTCGTCTCCAACGTCTCGCCGCGCAGATTGTCGTAGTCCAGGCCCAGTCTTTGCACAGGATCTCGAAAGCAGGGCATCTCTGCTACCGCCATACCTTTGTCATCTGGTATTTCGCTCCATGCCGTTCCAGCAGGCTGATGAGTTGGTCAGCAGCGTGGGCTGGCACCATCACGACACCGGGACCCAGCCGACGTCCCACCTCGTGGATCAGCCCGTGCTTCTCGCGCACGTAGACTTTCTCGCCTGCTTTCTTCTCCACCCGGTAGCCATACAGGGCCCGGTGCAACGCTCCTTTTTCCCGTATGCTCATCCCCCGCAACAAGCCCAAAAAACCAATTCTGTAATCAGGATTCAGTACAAGGCTCTTCAGCCTGTCCCACAGTGGCGTTGGCTCTACGCCTGGCTCCAGGGGTAACTCCAGCCGTGGGCAAAGGCGTGCGCTTTCAGCGCCTCGACCTCCTCGGCCGAGAGCAGTTTGCCATCTGAGACAGCGCAGTTGGCCTCCACGTTTGCCACCCGCCGCATGCCGGGGATGACGGCGGAGACGGCCGGATGGCTCAGGCAGAACTTGAGCGCCAGCGCGGCCAGCGTCGGCCGGTCGTCGGCCAGGAACGGCTTCAGTTTCTCCACGCGGCGGGCGGCCTCCTGCAAGCGTTCCGGCGTCAGCCACTCCGCCCGCCAGTCTCCCTCGTCGAACCTGTATCCTGGCCCCATCTTGCCGGCGAGCAGTCCCTCCTCGAAGGGCACGCGCACGATGATGCCGACGTTGTGCTCCAGCGCGGCGGGAAGCAACTTCTCGGCCGGGCGCTGCTCGAAGACGTTGTAGATCACCTGCACGGAGTCTATCAGCCCGGATTTGACCAGGTCCACCGGGCCGTAGGGGTCCCAGTCGTTGGCGGAGACGCCGAAGGCGCGGATCTTGCCCTGCTCCTTCAGGCGGACCAGCGCCTCGTACCACTCCAGTTGGTGGGTGTACGGCGGCGTCCAGGCGTGCAACTGCTGCACGTCAATATAGTCCGTGTCGAGGTGCTTCAGGCTCTGCTCCGTGCACTCGACGATCCAGGCGGCCGGGAAGGTCTCGGAGACCGGCTCGTGGGGCAAGACCGGCCAGCGGTAGGTCTTGGGCGGAATCTTGGTGGCGATGACCACGCGCTCCCGCACGCCCGCCACCACCTGGCCGATCAGGTGCTCGCTGTGGCCGTCCCCATACCCCAGCGCGGTGTCGAAGAACGTGACGCCCAGGTCGAGCGCCCGTTTCAACGCGCGGATGGCCTCTTCGTCGTCCTGGTGGCCCCACCCGCCGCCGATGCCCCAGCCGCCAAAGCCGATTTCGCTCACCTCGATGCCGGTTCTGCCCAGTTTTCGGTAACGCATGAGTTTCCTCCTCTCTACAGAGCGGGGACAAGATGGCATCTTGTCCTACATGTTCGAGGCAGATTTTCGCAGGCAGGAAAAATCCGCGTTCATCTGCGTTGATCCGCGTCTCTCATGCATACACGCCGCGGTACTCCTCCGGCAGCAGTTCGGCGATGCGCTGCATGATGAGGTCGGTATATTCGTGCAACACCTGGCCGCGCACCCGGCCGCTTGCGGGCAGGCGGAAGGGCTTGCCGACGACGGCCCGCACGCGGGTGCGGTGCAGGCGGGGCAGATTGCGCTTGATCTGCTCGGTGCCCGTCAGTCCCACCGGCACGATCGGCACGCCGGCACGGGTGGCCAGGTAGGCCGGGCCGGTCTTCCCCTCCTGCAGCGCGTAGACGCCGCGGGCACGGGTACCCTCCGGGGCCATCCCCAACACCTCTCCGCGTTTCAGCACGCCCAGTGCTTCCCGCAACGCCTTGCGATCCACCTCTCCTCGTCGCACCCAGATGGAGCCCATGACGGCTAACAGCGGCGCATAGACCGGATTGCGCTTGTGCTTGTCGGCAGCGAAGGCACGGATCGTGTGCGGACAGAGGGTCAGTAAAACCGGGGAGTCGAAAATAGACAGGTGGTTGAGCACCAGGATGTACGGTGGCTTGTCGGGAAGGTTCTCCAGCCCAACGTACTCCCGACGGATGATCAGGTTGAGTAGAACGTTGATGATAGCGCGGATGATGCGGTACAAGGCTACCCTCCAATGGATGGATTACTCGGCCGGGGTGCGCCCCAGCGCGGTCGCGCGGAAGTCGGCGGGCACGTCGCCGTGAAAGGTGAACAGCATGGTGAACGGTGCAGTACCACCGGGCGCCAGCCCGCCTTCGATCTCAACTGTACCATGTCGAAACCCGGTGACCGCCCCCTGCGCGTCGTACGTCGTCACGATCACGCTCACACGGCCGGCGGTTTGCTCTGTGCTGGTGTTCCGTACGGCTCCGCTGACGCGCAACTGCGAACCGGATGGTTCCCCGGTCACCTCGGTCACTGCCATCGGCACGTAGGAAGCGGCCAGCGCTCCGGCATCTTCGCCACGCATGATCGTCACCTGCGGGCTGGCCCAGGTCGGTGGGGGGGCCGTGAACAGGATGCCGAAGGGGGAGCGTTCGCCAGGCGGGATAATTTCGGCGGCCGCGAACGCATCTGCCTCAGTCAACCGCGTACCGGCCGCGTCGAAGAGCGCCACGTGTACTTGCACGTTCGTGAGCGTGAAGGGCGTGGTGTTGACGATCTCCCCCAGACACCACAGGCTACCGACGGGCGTCTCGTAGAAGGCGACGCCTCGCACGCCAAAAGGCAGCGGGGTGGGGGTGGGCAACAGCAGGCCAGGCGTGACCCCCGCCTCTTCCCCGCCGATGGGGACAATCAGTGTCTGTCCCACCTGCAGGAACTGGGGATTCTCGATACTGTTGGCATTCTGGAGCGCCAGCAGGCTCACGCCATAGTCGAACGCAATGCTCAACAGCGTCTCCCCCGCCTGGACGACGTGGACGACCGGTGTGGGTGTAATGGTCGGTGTCGCCGTCGCGGCCGGTGGGGTGATGGGTGCGGTGGCGGTCGGGCGGGGTGTGAGCACAGGAGGCGACGTGCTGGTGGGTAACGTGCCTACAGTCGGCTGTGGGGTGATCACTTCGCCACAGGCTGTCAAGACCATCAGAGCCATCGTCAGAAGAAAGCCGCGGATTGTTTTCATCATCTGCTGGACTCCCAAACACGGGTGAAAAGGGGAAGTGGCCATTTTTAATGATTATACCACATTCATCGTCATACGCTAGCGTAAAGTGATACTTGACTTTTCAACAGTTTGGTGGCAAGATAAACCATCTTCGTTGTGGAGAAAGGGGAGGATGGTCAGCCAGAAGACAGCGGACAGGAACAGATGCGCCGGTTTGACATTTTCTCTGGCCGGGGTCCTGGCGCTTGCCCTGGCGCTGCGACTATGGGGGATCGGATTTGGATTCCCATACGCCTATCATTTCGACGAGCCTGCCTATGTCCGCATTGCACTTGACCTGGGGGCCGGCATCATCGGTCGCCAGCCTAATCCCACCGGTTTTCCCAATATCCTGTTCGGTGAGTACGTGGTCTACTTCATTGCTGGTCGGCTCGGCGGGTTCTTTGCATCGGCAGCGGAGATCGAGCAGTTCTGGCGGATGGATCCCAGTGCCACTCTTATACTGTTGGGCCGGTTGACCAGTGTGTTTCTGGGAACGTTGAATGTACTGGCGATGTACAAGATTGGAGAGAAGACCAGTGGCCAGGTGGCTGGCCGGTTGGCCGCTTTGTTCCTGGCTGTGGCCTTCCTGCACGTTCGAGATTCTCATTACGCCGTTCCCGATATAGCTGCCGCGTCTCTGACCAGTCTCATGGTGTTGTTCAGCATTCTCACGATACGGCGGCGGAGCCGCAGGTATTTAGGCCTGGCGGGTGCAACCGCAGGCTACGCCATCGCTACCAAGTGGAGTGTTTGGTCAGTGGTCGTCCCGTTGTTTGTGGCAGCACTGTACAAGTCAGGAGACGCAGACCGCCAGACTGGCCATCCTCTTGCTGGCCGTTGGCTGTTGACCGTTGGCCATGTGTCATTGGTTAGTGGGTCTTTTATCGGTGGGTTTCTCGCCGGGGGCTTTCAACTGGTATTGGAGCCAGTCCTCTACTTCAAGTATGCCCTCTACGAGTGGGAGGCAGGCAAGGCGGGAGGCTTTTGGTTCTGGCGGGTGGATACTGTCCCTGGCTGGCTGTTCCACCTGAAGACGCTCAACTATGGCTTAGGCACTGTTCTGCTGGGATTGGCCCTGGCGGGTCTTGCGCGGCGTCTGGCGATGTCCGTGCGTGGCAGGGATCGCATGAGCATTTTGCTCTTGTCTTTCCCCGTGCTCTATTTTCTGTCTATGAGTTCTACGCGCCATTACTTTGCTCGCTATGCGCTACCTTTGGTGCCTTTTTGTGCTCTGTTCGGAGCAGAGGCAGTGGTAGCCGCCTCGGCGTGGGCCGGGACCCGAGAGACGAAGTGGAAATGGGGGCTGGCAGTACTTCTGGCCCTGGCGGCCATCGCTCAACCCCTTTCCTCGAGCATTCGACACGACATGATTTTGGCTCACCAGGACACCCGCACACTGGCGAAACAGTGGATTGAGGCACATATCCCTGCCGGTGCGAAGATTGCGGTGGACTGGCCGGTGTATGGGCCACCGCTCGCCGGGGAGATCTACAGTCTGAAAACCTTGAGTGGGGTTGGGCTGGCCAGGCATCCGATCGAATGGTATCGGGAACGGGGGTTTAATTATCTTATTGCCAGCAGCTTTGTTTATGATATCCCGTTGTTAGATCATGACCTGGATGACACACGGCGAGCATTTTACGCTGCGTTGGATGAGAGATTGGAACTTGTCCAGGAGTTCAATCCAGGTAAGGGCGACATAGAGCCGTCGTTCATCTTCGATGAAGTCTATGGCCCGGCGATCAGCCTTTGGCAGCGGGAGCGGCCAGGGCCGGTGATCAAGATTTATCGTTTGCAATAAGTACCAGGCTCTTGTGAGGCTTACCCTACTTCGGAATGTGAACGCTTTGCCTCTGGACAAAGGCCCTGACCCATGTTAAAATCTCACACTATGCGCAAGAAACCCGTGTGGCACCATCCACTGGCCTGGCTGCTCGGCATCTCTTTCGCGTTGGCTACAGCCAACGGGATGATCGTGCCCTCGTTTGAGTCTATAGACGAGCCTCAGCACTTTAACTTCGCGCGTTACCTGGCGGAAGGGAACGGACTACCAGACCAACGTGACTTTGCACTGGCCGAGGAGTATGGTTATGGTCAGGAGGGAGGACAGGCGCCCCTATACTACTGGTTGTGCGCACTCATCCTGCGCGGCCTGGGTAAGGATGTAGGTGACGTCGCCGTGCTGACCCGGCCTAATCCGCTCTCGAACTGCGGGAATACTTCACAGCCCTACAGCAAAGGGCTGTGGATGCGCGACCCCTGGCGTGAGACCTGGCCTTACTACGGAGCAGCGCTGGGGGTGCACGTGCTCCGCCTGTTCAGCGCGGCATTGGTTATGCTCACGGTCTCCGGTGTCTACCTCACCGCCAGGACAGTCTTTCCGGCCATTCACTCCGTGGGCCTGGTAACCGCTGCACTGGTTGGGTTCAACCCGCGTTTCCTGACCACTGCTGCTGCGGTCAGCAACGACAATCTGTTGGCTGCATTGTCGGCCTGGGGGGTGTACCTGACGGCGGCCACTCTGCGCCAGGGGCCTTCTCTGGTCAGATCGCTTGCACTGGGTGTCGTCACCGGGCTGGTCCTGCTGACCAAGGTGAGCGGGGTTTTTCTGCTGCCACTGGCAGTTCTGGCACTGGCCGACGTGGCGTGGCGCGAGAGGAAATGGGTGCGCAGTCTGCGGCACATAGCGCTGATCGGTCTCCTATGTATGGTCATCGCCGGCTGGTGGTACGTGGGCAACCTGATCCGCTACGGTAACCCCGGCCTGGTGCCCCTGATTACACAGGAGACAGGGCAGCGAGCGCATTGGCGACCCTACCTCGTCATCCCTGAGATATTCAAGATTCTGTACACCTATTGGGCTGCCGCTCCCTACTGCGAGATGCGCCTGGGTCTCTTCCCTGTCTATGCTGGCCTGAGTCTGTTGGGGCTGGTAGGGCTGGGCCTGGGGATGCGATGCGCTGATCCTGCTACACGGCGGGGAGAGGCACTGCTGTTGGTCTGGATGGGAGTAATCTTCATATCCTGGTTCCGTTTCAACGCCATGGTCTGGGCACCCGACGGTCGCTATCTCTTCCCGGCTCATGCGGCTATCGCCCCGCTCCTGGCGGCCGGGCTTCTGACGCTAATTGGGAAATGGCCAGAGATGCCCCTGAAACGGAGGCCACGAGCAATAGGAATAGACACCCCCGGGACGGGGGCTGCGAGCGATGGCGAGGGGACGCCCCCGGGACAAAGGCCCATTGTTCATTGTTCATTGTCCCATTGTTCATTGCCGGGACGGGGGCTGCAGGCAGTGGCGTGGCGTGGGCTGATCGTGGGGTTGGGAGCCTTAGCATTCGTCACGCCGGTGAGGATGTTAGCACCGCTGTTCAACCCTCCACCCCGCTATCCTGCCGATCAAGTTCACATCGCACACCTGCTGGAAGCCTCCTTTGGGGAGCAGGTCCAGTTGCTGGGTTACGACGTGAGCAGCGAGTCACTCCGTGCCGGGGATACGGTGGACGTGGCACTCTATTTGCAGGCGACGCGTCCCATCACGGAGAGCCTGATGCTGGGGTTGCAGCTGCGGTCGGCTGCGCCAGGCGACGAGGACGTCTTGGTGAACTTTAGCAGTTGGCCCGGCGGTGGAAACTATCCTACGACTGCCTGGCGACCGGGTGAGGTTCTGGCCGACCGGTACCGGCTCCCTCTGCCGGTGGACGTGCAGGAGTTGCAGTTGTGGGAGTTGACGCTCATCTTTCTCCGTCCGTCCTGGCAGGGGAGCTCGGACGAGCGGCTGCCCGTCCGCGTCGGCGGTGTGCCGGGTGCTCCCTACGTGGTGTTGACCCGCTTGCGTGTGGAGCCTGGGGTGGTCTTGCCCCCCCCAGCAGAGGCGGTGTTGGATTCGCCACCTGCTTTCGGACCGGAGCGGGAGGTCGTGCTCGAGGCGGCCGAGATCAAAGCCGATGGGACGGACTTGCGCGTTGCGCTCTGGTGGCACGTACACAAGCCGCTGGACAAGGGGTACACCGTGTTCGTGCAATTATTGGACGAGGGGGGACGCCTGGTAGCCTCCGGCGACGGGTTGCCGCGAGGTGGGGCGATGCCAACAGACCAGTGGCAGGCCGGGGACCTGGTCGTTGACGAACATCGCATCCCGCTGCCCGAAGCCCTACCACCCGGCGCTTGCGATTTGCGATTTGCGATTTGCGATCTGCGGATCGGCATAGGCTTCTACGATCCTGAAGGTCGGCTGCCAGCCTGGGATGCCGCAGGGCAGAGACTGCCGGAGGACGTAGCAATTCTTAGCGAATGGAGGTAGATCACCTTGTACGTCTTGGGTTTCGACTGTTACGGGCACGATTCGGCCGCCGCGCTTTTGCACGACGGCAAGATCGTCGCTATGGCCGAGGAGGAGCGCTTTATACGTAAGAAACACACGCTGGACTTTCCTGCCAATGCGATCCGCTACTGTCTGGGTGAGGCCGGGATCGGCATAGACGACGTAGACCACGTCGCCTACTACTGGGATCCGAGCCTGCACGTGGCCGACCAGATCTGGCACATCGTCCGCTACCTGCCGCGCTCGCTGAAACTGGTGCGCAGCCGGCTGGGACAGAATTTCCTGCCGATGATGCGCCTGGAACACACGCTGAGGAACGAACTGGGGCTGAGCGCGCGCAGCAAGGCGCGCCGCATCCACCGCGTCGAGCACCACGCTGCACACGCGGCGAGCGCTTTTCTCCTTTCCCCTTTCGAAGAGGCGGCGATTCTCTCTGTAGACGCCGTCGGCGAATGGACGTCCACGTGGTTTGGTGTGGGTGAGGGGAACGGCTTTCGTAAACTGGGCGAAATTGGTTTTCCCCACTCCATCGGCATGCTCTATGGCTCTGTGACAGAGTACCTGGGTTTCCATTACGCCTCCGACGAGGGCAAGGTGATGGGCCTGGCTCCCTACGGAGATCCGGAGGTGTACCTGCCCGAGTTCCGCAAGATCGTGCAGTTGAAGCCGGAGGGCCGGTTTTCACTGGACCTGAGTTACTTCCACTACCATCTGTACGGCCGCGGACACTGGGTCTCGGACAAGTTCGCGCGCATCTTTGGCCCGCCCCGGCGGAAGGGGGAGCCGCTCGAACGGCGGCACGAAAACGTGGCCGCTGCGCTGCAGCAGATCACCGAGGAGGCTGGGCTGCACATGGTCGAGTACCTGCACACCGTCACGGGGAAAGGAAGTCTGTGTATCGCCGGAGGAGTGGGGCTGAACAGCGTGATGAACGGCAAGATCCTGCAGCAGGGCCTTTTCGATGGGCTCTTCATCCAACCGGCAGCCAACGACGCCGGCACGGCCGTCGGCGCGGCGCTGTGGGTCCACACGTGCCTCTTGGGGCTTAGGCGCCCGCCGGTGATGAACCACGCGTACTGGGGGCCGGCCTTTACAAACGAGGAGATCAAAGCGACTCTGACCCGTTATAACGGCCGCCTTACCTACCGCCGGCTGGATGACCCGGCCCGCGTGGGCGCTGAGATCATCGCCCGGGGCGAGATCCTGGGTTGGTTCCAGGGGCGCATGGAGATCGGCCCGCGGGCGTTGGGCAACCGCTCTATCCTGGCCGACCCCCGGCGACCTGACATGAAGGATATCCTGAACGCGCGCGTAAAGCACCGCGAGTCGTTTCGCCCGTTCGCTCCGTCGGTGCTCGAGGAGCGCAGCGGTGAGTACTTTACGGTAGACCACCCTTCGCCGTTCATGATCCTGGTGTTCGACGTGCGGCCCGAGAAGCGTGCACTCGTCCCGGCCATCACGCACGTGGACGGTACCGGCCGGGTGCAGACGGTCAGCCGTGAGACCAATCCGCGCTACTGGACGCTGATCAAGGAGTTCGAGCGGCTCACCGGCGTAGGGGTGGTCCTCAATACCTCGTTCAACGTGATGGGCGAGCCCATCGTCTGCCAACCCCAGGAGGCCATCGAGTGCTTCCTGAGCACAGGGATTGACCGCCTGATCATCGGCGACTACCTGGTGGAAAAAGTAAGCGGAGGCGAGTGACCCGTGGCAGGTGACAAAGCACACACAACTGCTTCGATTGTCCGTACGGTGCAGCAGCACTATGATGCACGCAGTTTCGACTGCATGAGCGAGATCGTGCTCGAGGAGGTGCGCAACCACACGCTTCTGGGAGAGGTCGAACAGTACTTTGACCCCGGCCAATGGCAGCGCGTCGTAGACGTGGGGTGTGGCGCGTCGGCACGCAACCCCATCTTTGCGCAGCGGTACTGGGGTCGGAAGACCGTCAGTGGGGCAGACTTTCCAGTCTGCCATGCGGTGGATCTCTCGTGGCGCACGCTGCAACAGGCACAGGGACACATCACCGTCCCCTTCGTCAACGCGAACGTCCTGGCACTCCCGTTCCAAAACGAGGTCTTCGACTTCGCCATGTCTACGGGCGTGATCCATCACACGCCGGACCCCCGCCAGGCGCTGCGGGAGTTGAAACGCATCGTCCGGCCCGGTGGCGGGATGTTCGTCTCGGTCTACAATCGGCGCAGCATCTACTACCCCCTCTACCGTTATCTGGGGGGGGTATTCCGGGCTTTTCTCCGCTGGGGCCTGGAGCCGCTGGTGCGTTGGGTCTTCGTCCCATTGTATGCAGCAGTGTATGCGCCGATTGTGTGGATGTCAGTCAAAAAGATCATACCTGTGCCATATCGCCAGGCGGCAGCGGACTTTGACGACAAGTTCTTGAATCCCTATGTGCTCTTTTATTTGCTGGAGGAGATTGAGGAGTGGATCGCGGCCGAAGGTCTGGTCTGTCTGAGATCGGGCACGCACATGGCCACTATGATGCTGGGCTTTCTGGTCCGGAAGTAGGGGCGACCGCAAGGGTCGCCCCTACGGTGACTTCAACCAGTTGCTGCCTTTCCGTCATCATCCCGGCTTACAACGAAGAATCGTGCATCCGTGCCATCGTGGAGCGGGTGTCAGCCATTGCACCTGACCTGGCGGCAGTTGGGGTGGAGGGGCCAGAGGTCATCGTCGTGGACGATGGCTCCCTGGATCGTACGGCGGAGATCGTGGCCGGGATGGAGGGTGGAGTGCGACTGGTGCGCCACGCACACAACCAGGGCTATGGCGCGGCGCTCAAGACCGGCTTTCGCCACGCCTCGGGCAGCCTGCTGGGCTTCCTGGACGCGGATGGCACCTATCCACCCGAGTATTTTCCTAACTTGTGTCAGGCGGTGCTGGAGGGCGCAGAGTTAGCGATCGGCTCTCGCATGTCGGGTGCTGAAAGCCGGATGCCGCTCGTGCGGCGGGTGGGCAACGCGCTCTTTGCCGCGCTCGTCACGCTGGTGGGCGGGCAGCGGGTACGCGACAGTGCGACCGGCATGCGGGTACTGCGACGGGAGGCCCTCTCCCGCCTCTATCCACTTCCCAATGGCCTGCACTTCACACCGGCCATGAGCACGCGAGCCATCCACGAGCACCTGTGCATCGTCGAGGTGCCCGTCCCCTACCACGAACGTGCCGGCCGTTCCAAATTGAGCGTCGTGCGCGACGGCACGCGCTTCCTGCGGGCCATCGTCTGGACTGCGCTTTTGTACAACCCGGTACGCATCTTTGGCGGGTTAGGCCTCCTGGCGATAGGTCTAGCGCTGGCGTTGAGCGGATGGTTCGTCGCGCTGCGCATTGCCGGGGTGACCACGTTCAATCCGTGGCGGGTGGCCGCCCTGTACGGCGCGCTGGTGTTTGGCGTGTGCGGCGTCAGCCTGTTTACGCTCGGTTCGACTTTCAATTACCTCATCTCGCTGTTCTACGAGCGGCCGATCCGCCAGGGGTTGTTTGGCCGCCCCATCCTCTCACCCTGGCTCGACCGGCAATTTGGCTGGCTGGGGCTCCTGGCCGTTGTCGCTGGCACGGCGGTGGGCGTAGCCAGCCTGGTGTTGGGAGTAGGAGGGTGGGAGATCGCGCGGTTGTGGCTGTATCTGTTGGGCAGTGCGTTGTTCATCCTGATGGGCGTGCAGTTGATAGTCTCCTGGGTCGTCATGCGGGTGCTGGAGGAGATCAGCCGGCGGGACAGACAGATAGATCAGGACTTGAGAGGAGTCTGAGGATTATGGAACGGCGATTATGTCAGTGGGGTGCCATCCTCTTGCTGGGGCTCTTCTTTGCCCTGGTCTTGAGCAGTGCCGTCGTGAAGTCAGCGACGATGGACGAGGGGGGCCACTTGGCGAAGGGATATGCCTACCTGAAGACTGGTGAGCTGCGCTTTCAGAAACTCTACCATCAACCCCCTCTGGCGGGGGCATGGGCTGCACTTCCACTGATGCTGGATGATAGGGTACCACCGCTTTCTGACATTCCAGGATGGGATTATGCCAGTGATTTCCACATTTATGTCTCTAACTTCTACTACCACAATCCTGATATCGTTCGCTATACTCTCGTCGGGCGGGTTCAGATCGCGCTCCTCGGCGTGCTGCTTGGCGCGCTCGTCTTCCGTTGGGCTCGCGAGTGGTTCGGATGGAGAGCCGGCTTGCTGGCCTGTTTTCTGTACACCTTTTCCCCCAACATCCTGGCTCACTCCGGACTGATCACGACCGATCTACCAGCAGCATTGACGTGTCTGGCCACAATGTATGCACTGCAGCGCCTACTTCGCCGTCCTGGTATTTTGTGGGCCGCGCTGACAGGCCTGGCACTGGGCGGAGCACTGTTTGTCAAGTACTCAACCTTACTCCTGGTGCCCATAATCGGGATACTCCTGTTCCTGGCCGCCTGGTACAGGAATTGGCACTGGACCATGTGGTCCGGCCTTTCCCGGCGAAAGGCCACGATCCAGGCTCTCGGGATAGGACTCTTGATCCTTGGCATGGCAGGTCTGACGGTATGGGCAGGGTTAGGGTTCGAGATTCGGTTGCTCAAACGCGTGGCACTCCCATTCCCTGTACCCGCTGCCTCCTACATTGACGATGTTATTAACTTTAGCAAGATGTATCAAGGGGGACGGCCAGCTTTCTTGCTTGGACAACGGTGGGCAGGTAGATGCTGGTACTACTTCCTTGCGACCTCGCTATTCAAGACGCCGCCGCCAGTCTTGCTCTTGTTAGCAATTATCTCTGTAATGGCTGTTCTCACTCGACGCTTAGGTAAACAGTTACCTCTGTGGCTTTTTCCCGTGGTGTATTTCCTCAGTAGCCTGACCAGTGGATTCAACATCGGACACCGGCATTTGTTGCCGATCCTGCCGTTCGGGTGTGTGTTCGTAAGCCAGATCATTCCAACGGTGTACGATCAGTTGAAAACGAAGTGGATCAAAGTTTGTGGTGTGGTGTTGGCTGCGTGGTACCTGGGAATTTCACTCTGGATCTACCCCAATTATTTGGCATACTTTAACCTGTTCGCGGGTGGCCCTTCCCGTGGGTATCAGGTTCTGGTTGATTCTAACCTAGACTGGGGACAGGACCTGATCCAGTTGCGGCGCTATATGGAACAGCAAGGGTTGGACGAGGTGTGGCTGAGTCTGTTTAGCCTGACGGACCCTGCCCTATATGGTATCCGCTACCGTAAATTGCCTGACTGGGAAAATAAAGAGATGTCACCGGAGTTCCATTACCTCCATCCAGACCCGGGTGTCTACGTCATCAGCGCTACATTGTTACATGGACTATATATGCCCAATCTCTCTACGTTTGACTGGTTCTTGCATCGAGATCCGATTGACCAGATTGGCTACTCGATGTTGGTCTACCAGGTTAACGAAGACCCTGTAAGCCCAGGCTGGGTGGGGATGTGCTACGCACCTGACCCGGCACTATCTCCTGATGAAATCACGGCGGGTTTTGGACAGGCGGACCTGCGTGTGGTGTATTTCGACTGCCGTACTTCATGGGTAGTTCCAGAGGCCGGCCCTCCCGGGTGGTACGTCATCCCGATGTCGGCGGAGAGTTCCGGCAGTTTGTCAATTGAGTGGCGTAAAGAAGCAACACTCGAGTTTGAGCAGTACGATTTTGAAGGCAACCGAACGTTTACAGTCCATAGACTAGAGACCATGCCTGCACCCTTACTTGAGCCTGTATCTCCCGTTTGGGTGGTTCGAGGTGACACGCGACCTGATCAGACAGCCAATGACGCCGCCCGCTTCCCCCCCCCGCTAGAGCTGGATGGTCCGGCGGCATTCCTTGGATACAAACTGGATGCAGAGACGATCAGGCCTGGTGATGTACTGAGACTGGAGACGTTTTGGGAAGCCAATCGGACAGTGACAGAGACAATGCCCTCGGTATTCGCACACCTGGTGGATGCATCCGGGAAAACGTGGGGCGTCGGAGACGCGCTGACCTTCCCGGCCATTCAGTGGCAGGATGGGGATATCTTTGTGCAACAGCATGCCCTTGAACTGCCGTTGGACACGCCGCCAGGAACGTATTGGATTGCAGCCGGGTTATACGATCTGGCCACGAGCGCTCGATATCCAGTGCATCTGGACAAAACTGGAGCCGACACATTCTTGCTTGGTCCTGTAGTTGTCGAGCGTAGACCCTGACTTCTCTCAAAAGCAATGATGAAGCGATTACAGTTGCTACCTGGCACTGTTATTGTGATACTCTACCTGGCACTGGCCGTCATCTATGGATTGATTACGCCCATCTACGAGGGGCCAGACGAGATCGGCCACGTGCTCTACGCCAGGCACATCGCCGAAGGGCGTGGCATCCCCGTGCAGAGCCGCGCGTATGCCATTGCCTACGGGTTCGGGCAGGAGGGCTCCCAGGCCCCACTGTATTACGTGCTCAACGCAGCACTGGTAAGGATTTTCCGCCTCTCGCTGGCCGACCTGAAGGGTGTGCCGCCGAGCAATCCATTCACGACGTGTGGCCGCCCTGGTCGCTACGACGTGGCCCGCTACCGGCACGACCCGCGTCAGGAGACGTTCCCATACCAGGGAGCGGCGCGGGCGGTCCACGCAATGCGGCTCCTCTCGGCTCTGTTGGGAGGTGTGACCGTCGTCGCCGTCTATGCGGCAACGTACCTGGCCTTCCCCGACGTAAAGGAAGCCGCGTTGCTGGCGGCAGCGCTGATGGCCTTCAACCCTCAGTTCGCCTTCATGAGCGGAGTCGTCAACAACGACAACCTGGTCAACTGTCTCACGGCGGTGGCAGTCGCATTGACGGTGTACAGCCTGCGGCGCGGGTTCACCTGGTGGCGCGTGTTGGTGTTGGGCGCGGTATGCGGCCTGGCGCCACTGGCCAAATTGGGTGGACTGATGGCGCCGGCCTTCGCGGGGCTGGGGTTGCTGGTCAATTGCCAATCGCAGATCGCAGATCGCAAATCGCAGATCGCAGATCGCAAATCGCAAATCGCAAATCGCAAATCGCCATTCGTTCATTCGTCCATTCGTAGATTCGTAGATTCGCTGATTCGCCATTCGCCATTCGCCATTCGCCATTGTTCATTGTTCATTGTTTCATTGTTCATTGTCTCCGGCTGGTGGTTCGTCCGCAACTGGATGCTCTACGGTGATCCCACCGGCACGAGCGTGATGCTCTCCATCTACGGCGGACGTGACGGGTGGCCCATTCGTCTGGTGGTGCCCGAGATACTCAAAACCTTCCGCTCCTATTGGGCTGCCTTTGCCTGCGAGTTGAGTTTCCCGCAGCCCATTTACTGGGCTTTCGGCTTGCTGTTTGGCCTGGGTGTGGTAGGATGGATATTGGCGTGGAGAACCATTTCACGCCCGAGCAGAAGAATGGCAATGTTGTTCCTTCTTTGGTTGGGACTTGTGACTGCTTTCTGGGTGCGTTGGAACATCATCACTTACGCACCGCTGGGACGGCTCTTCTTCCAGGCCAACGCAGGTGTAGGCGCGTTGCTTGGCTATGGGTTGGCACGGCTCACGTCACGGCCCCGCTGGGTGCTGGCCGGCGTGGGGACCGGGCTGTGGGCGTTGGCGCTCGTCGGGGCGCTGTGTGTGGTCAGGCCGGCATTTGCACTGCCAGCTCGCTACCTGGCGGCAGACGCGCCGGTGCCGCCACAACCGCTGCCTCAGACCACCTTTGGCGCTGAGATCGAGGTGTTGGGCTATGCGGTCTCCGGCCGTTCGCTGGAGCCGGGCCAGTCGCTGGAAGTGGCCCTGTTTTTACAGGCCACACGCCCTATCGTCGAGGACTATGCTTATGCGCTGCAACTGCTCTCTCCGGTTCCCGGCGACAACACGACGTTGGTCAACTTTAACACGATCCCGGGTGGCGGCAACTATCCCACCTATGCCTGGCCGCCCGAAGAGGTGATCGTAGACCGATACCGGCTGAAAGTTCCAGAGCAGGTAGAGCGGACGCAGGCCTGGCGCGTCGTCGCAATCTTCTATCGCCTGTCTGACGGGGAACGGCTTCCGGTCAGCGTGGCCGGTCAGCCGGCGGGTGAAATGCTGGAGTTGGGGCTGGTGCGAGTGGAGGGAACGGAAGGGAGGGAGGGAAGGAAGGAGAGGGGGGTGCCGCCGGATGCACAATTGGAGGCGGCTCCTATCTTTGGCGAGGCGATCCGGTTGGAGGGAGCACGTATCTTGCCGGAGGGTGACGGGCTGCGCGTGCAGGTGTGGTGGCGAGCCGTGGCTCGGTTGGAGAAAGACTACACAGCGCTGGTGCATCTGTACGACTCCGAAGGCACGCTGCTGGCCGCCGGCGATGCGCCGCCGCTGCGCGGCAGATTCCCTACTTCATTGTGGGAACCGGGTGATCTGATCGCAGATGAACATGTCCTGGCGCTTGATACTCACGGCGAATTTGTCGGGCTAGGCTGGTACGATCCAATGACCGGGGCTCGCCTGCCGGGATTTGATGCCGGAGGCCGTCTCACCGATGATGCCTATCGTCTGCCCTTGACCTTCAATCCCTGATTGCTGCTATGATCACAAGACCTAAACGCTGGACAGCCACATTCCTGTTGATGCTCTTCCTGGTTGCATTCATACCGCGCGCGGTCCGCCCCGTCTCGCGCCCGTTGCAGTGGTATGAGCGTAGTTTCCACTTTGTGGATGCTGTGTTCCACGCACGTTGGGCCGATACCCTCGTCTCGCCACACCCCGGTGTGACCCCGATGTGGCTGATCGGGCTGACACAGCATGGTGTCTATGCGCTACGACAGTCCTTGGGGGCCTCGCCACCTCATCCGCTAGACATTAGCAATCGAGCATTTCAACTGGAGGTTGCTGTCAGTGTCCTGCCTCTGGCGTTGGCCATTGCTTGGGGCATACTTGTGATCTGGTGGCTGCTAAAAGATCTGTTAGGCGAGGCCATGGCCTGGGCCGGGGCAGGTTTCCTGGCGCTGGATCCTTTCCACATTGCTATTTCCAAAGTGGTGCACGTGGATGCATTGCTCAGCGTCCTGATGTTTCTCTCAGCGCTGACATTGCTGCGCTATCTCCATAATAGTACGGCTGGTGAACCGGGAGACACGTGGTGGATTCGTCACCGCTCGTTGATTGCCTCCGGCATATTTGCGGGGTTGGCCTTTCTGACCAAAAGCCCGTCCTACTTCCTTGTCCCCTTCCTGGGATTGAGCCTGCTGGTGACGCGTGGTCGTGCACACCTGATCCGGGACTATCTGATACCAGTGTTGCTCTGGGTGGGTGCTGCTGCCGCGATCTACGTGCTGCTCTGGCCTGCGATGTGGGTTCAGCCAGCCCAGACACTGGTTGCTGTGTTGAATGGCATCATCAAGTACACCGGAGAGGTGCACGAGCACCCACTCTACTACCTGGAGAAAGCGATGGTCGAAGATCCTGGACCGGGCTTTTATGGTGTGGCGCTGCTGACCGATACGACGGTCTTCAGTTTGCCCTTCTTCGTCATCGGACTGGCCAGTTCGCTGACAGCAGCCTGGCGGCGTGAGCGTCGCTCGCTTTGGTTGCTGATAGCCTATTTCGTGTTCTTCATCGTACAGATGTGCGTGGGAGCCAAGAAAGCCCCCCGCTACCTGCTTCCCGCCTTTTGTGCCCTGGACATCATTGCCGGTGTAGGCCTGATAACGTTGGCCCGCCGCCTGGCTGAATGGAAGGCTAGATTATCTTCCGGGGTGGCCGCTGCTATCGTGTTAGCCATGCAGGCAGTCCTGGTCTGGTCCTACCATCCCTATTACATCACCCATGCCAACCTGCTGGTCGGCGGGCCGGCAGGGGCTCAACGTCTGTTGTTGGGAACGCCAGAGGGCGAGGGGCTGGACATGGTCGCCGAGTACTTGAATCACCTGCCCGGAGCCTCTCAGTTACGTGTGGGAGCGCAAATGCCGGCGCGGGAGACTCTCCGCCAATACTTCGTGGGATCGCTTCTGGATACACGCGAGCCGGGCCTGGATTACATGGTCTTTGTCGACGTCTACGTGAAACGCTACGTGGCCGAAGACCAGTGGGGAGAGCAGTGGGAAAAGTACAAATACCGGTTGCCCGAATACACAGCCTACCTGCACGGCATGCCCTATGCATGGGTTTATCGCGTGGACGATGGCCCGCAGACGCCGGCCGTCCCTCTGCGCGTCTGCCTGGGAGAGCATATGCGCCTGTCAGGATATACACTTGTCGTGGATGGTGCACCGCCAAGTGGACATATTCTTCACCCAGGTCAGTTCCTGCGCCTGACGTTGCACTGGACAGCAGTGGGAAAGCCAGAGATGGACTACAATGTCTTTGTACATCTTGTGGGACCAGATGGGACGTTGGTGACCCAACAGGACAACCCGCCGCTGCGTGGGACGTACCCAACCTTGCTATGGGAGCCAGGTCTGCGCCTCGACGATCCCTATGAGCTGGCAATACCGACAGAGGCATCCCCTGGCCCATACATGCTGATGACCGGGATGTACGACTGGCGCACTGGTGAACGATTGGAGGCGTTGGCAGATTGCACTTTCCCCTTGTCCCAGGATCAGATCGCACTGACAACGGTTGAAGTGCAGCCTGAGCGGGTCCCATGGTGGGAAGTGCTAATCTGGGTGCTGGCCGGAGTGTTTGTCATCGGTAGTGTCGGTCTTTGCTGCCGCACCTGATGTGGATTCCTCACCGGGGCGATAAGTGGTCGAGTAAGGTTAGGAAGGGTTGCTATGTCTATACCGAATACCAGCCGGCCCATAAGCAGGTTGTATAGAGGAGCAGTGGTCTATTGGGCCGGTCTCATTGTCGTGTTTCTCTTGGCGCTGTTACCGCGCCTGACCTATTCGCTGCCCAAGCCTGTGAACTGGTACAACCGTTCTGTGCGTTTCTGGGATGCACTTTTGGCCGGGGATTGGGCCGGCACCTACCAGCAGTATCACCCGGGGGTCACGACGATGTGGGTGGCCGGTTTCGGTCTGCGGTTGTATATGGCAACGCATGGCTTGTCGTCTGATGATATGCTGAATCCAGAATTGATACCACCAGACCTCCGCGGACAGCCACACGAGGCGGGAGTGGCTGCATTAGGCCTTGTCATCACCGCCTGTATAGGTCTATGCTATGTCTTGTTGGCCCGCCTGACAAACTGGCCAGTGGCGTTCAGTGGGGGATGTCTCCTGGCACTGGATCCTTTCTACATAGCTCAAAGCAAGATTGTCCATGTGGACGCTTTGTTGGCGAGCTTCATGCTAATCAGCGTCCTGTTTGTAATCAGCTATCTGCAGCAAAAGAGGTGGCCTTATCTGATCTTTAGTGGTATGTTTGCTGGTCTGGCCTTTCTGACCAAGAGTTCATCCGGGTGTCTGATCCCCTATGTAGTGCTGATCATGATTGCTTACTGGGCGCCGAAAAGATGGCGCACGCCTGCGGGATTGTCCGGGATGCGTATCCATGGCAGGTATTTTTGGAATGTTTGTCGTGATCTGGGGGTATGGGGACTCGTGGCTGCGTGCGTCTTTGCCCTCCTCTGGCCTGCTGTGTGGGTCATCCCTGGCCAGGTGTTCTCTGGAGTCGTACAACGCGCTCTGTTTCACGTCGAGACGCCGCACTATAATCCCACCTTCTTCGCCGGCCGGGTGATCTACGGTGATCCGGGACCACTCTTCTATCTAGCCGTAATTGGCTGGGAAACGACAGTGGTCACGTTGCCAGCGTTGCTGGCAACCGCCCTTTTCCTGCTGCGGCGCGCGAGAAGCGGGGAATATGACGGGCCGGTCTGGTGGTTGCTGGTATATGCCTGCGCATTCACGGTAGCGATGATGCTGGCCGCCAGAAAGGAACTGCGTTACCTGCTTCCTATCTTCCCGGCGCTGGATGTTCTGGCAGCCTGGGGGCTGGCGCAGATAGCGAGTGTTTTAGGGCAGTGGGGCCAACGACGAAAGCGAATCTGGGTTCCAATGGCGATAGTCATGACGGCACTGGTAGCCCAGGCTGGCGCAGTCTTCAGTCACAACCCTTATTATAGTACACATCACAACTTGCTTCTTGGTGGTTCAAGGGCCGCACGGTACATCCTACCCTTGGGTGATCAGGGGGAAGGAGTGGATCTGGCTGTACGTTTCCTCAACGGCTACCCCAGGGCAGAGCAGATAACCGTCGGCCTGCAGGAACGGGGTGATCTCGTGTTTCGCCGCAGCTTTGTGGGAAGTGCGCAGCCTATCGAATCGCCCAACGTGGATTATTGGGTCTTCCTGGTCAATCCCATCCAACGCGAGATTGGGGTCGAGCAATGGGGAAAGACCTGGGAGGCCTGTCAGCGGACAGAGCCCCTCTGGACTGTCTCGTTTGATGGCGTTCCCTATGTCTGGATCTATCGAGCCTATCCATACGACCCACAGGCGTTTGCCATCGGGCACCGGCTCAATATGCAACTTGGAGAGCATATCCGTCTGCTGGGCTACCAGTTGAGTGCGAACGACCTTTCTGCAGGAACCCCACTGACGGTGACGTTGTTCTGGCAATCGGACGGCCGATTGACTGAAGACTACCATGTTTTCGTCCACTTACTGAATGTAGAGGGTCAGATGATGGCCCAGCGTGATGGTGTGCCAGGGCAAGATAAGCGGCCAACCTGGAGTTGGCGGGACATGGAAATACTTCGGGACGAGTACATGCTTGACACTGATGGCTTGTCTGACGGTACTTATGTGCTGTCTGTAGGGATGTACGATTTCTCGACAGGGAGCCGGATACCAGCAGTTAGCCCTGTTGCTGGGCGGTTACCCGAGGACCGCGTTGTGCTTGATGATATTCGAGTAACCTTGCCATAAGCGACTCCCTGTGTTACAATCTTATACTGAGGAGAAGGCTTGGACTGCATCGTGCATTGTGAGTGGGGGCGTGTGCGTAAGTGGCTGGAGTGGTTATGGGTACCACTGGCCTATACACTGCTTACATTGGTGATGACGTATCCAGCGCTGTTGCACTTGGGCGACCAGGTATTGAGCAACGGAGCGGATACATGGATTTTTTGGTGGAACAACTGGTGGGTCAAAAGGGCGCTGACGACAGGAGAAAGAGTCTACCTGACAAAATACATGTTCTTTCCCCACGGCGTTGACCTGAGGTACCATTGCTTCAGTTGGCTCAATACAGCCCTCTGGTTGGCACTGGAGCCGCTGATTGGTGCGGTAGCTGCCTATAATCTGAGCGTGTTGTGGGTGTTTCCGTTGGCCGGATGGGGAATGGAGCGCCTGGTGCATGAATTGACCGGATCCAAAGGCGCCGCTTTCGTTGCCGGTTTGGTCTATGCCTTTGTGCCCTATCGCCTGGGACAGTACAACCATCCTCATCTGATGGGTGTGCAGTGGTTCCCATTTTACACCTTGTACCTGCTACGAGCCCTGCGCAATGGACGCTGGCAGTATGTCTTGTGTGCCAGCCTGTTTCTCATTCTCACTGCGTTGGTCGGTTGGAATCTGTTCCTATACCTGGTGCTTTGGACTGTGTGGGTAGGATGCTACGCCTGGCTCAGCCAGCATATCGCGGTCCGGCGAGTTTTCAGCGTGCTGGTGTGGGTATTCCTGATCGGAAGTTTGGCCTTGTCGCCTCTGCTTGTCCCTATGTTGGTTGATCGGTTCGGGACCCAGGAGACATTGGGGGATTTCCAGCAAGATGGAACTCAAACCGACCTGTTAGCCTACATCTTGCCCAATCAGTCTCATCCATTGTGGGGCCAGGCCGTGAAGCCTTTCTACGATCAATTGGGCAAGCCGTGGCGAGTAGTTTCTATGGGATATACCGTGATGGCACTGCTTGGCTACAACCTCGTGCATAAGCGGTTGCGCCGTCAGACCGGGCTGTGGTGGAGTGGGGTACTGCTCTGGTGGCTGATGGCCTTGGGACCTTTCTTGCGGTTCCACGGTCACATCTACCGTAATATACCACTCCCTTACTATCCGCTGAGCCGCCTGTATGTATTTCAGTTGCTCAAACTCCCTGACCGATACAACCTGCTGCTCAGCCTGCCGGTTGCAGTCGTGATCGGGTACACAATGGCAGATCTGCTGGCCCGGATAAGGAGTAGGTGGCGTGTGGGCGTGCTCGCGGTTCTGTCAGTGCTCATTCTGTTCGAGTATCTCAGTGTGCCGATGGAGATGCAGCCATTGCAGATTCATTCCTTCTATAAACAACTGGCACAGGAAGAAGGAACATTCGGAATTGTAGAGCTACCTATAGACTTTTACGGCAATGCCAAGCGGTATATGTTATATCAAACTGTCCATGGCCGTCCTCTTGTCGAAGGGCACGTCTCTCGCCGTCCTCCCGATGCCACAGCGTTTCTGGATGCTCAGCCGCTTTTGCGCAGTCTATACCAGACGTATGAGGTAGACGCTTCACTGAACGATGTCTCGCGACAACTGCACGCTTTGCACGATGTGGGTTTCCGTTACATCATCATGCATAAACAGGTCAAACATGCCGAGAATGTGCCCCGTTGGCGGGAGTGGCTGGCTATTGCGCCCATGTTCGAGGATGAAGAGCTCATGGTTTACCGCACGCAGCCGCAACACGGGCGGGATTATGAGTTCGTGGGGGAGTTAGGGGATGGGATAGGCGTAATCAAGGCCACACTCTCGGCCACCACGTTGGCACAGGATGGATGGTTGGAGGCGGAGTTGGTGTGGGGGACGCGGAGCAGGCCCGACGGGGATTGGTTAGCCCGACTGGCCCTGGTTTCGCCGTCGGGGTCAGAGGCGCAGTGGGTGAACTTTGCCCCATGCACGGGGTGGCCCACCTCGGAGTGGGGCCAGGATGGGGTGGCGCGAGGGTATGGGGTACTGCGCGCAGACCCCTTCATCGCGGATGGGGTGTACACGGTGACGGTAGGCCTGCTCGACCCTGTCACGGGCGCTCGTGTGGGGCGGTCGCTAAGCGTGGGGCAGGTAGAGGTTCAGGCAGTTGAGCGGGTGTTTGAGCCGCTGGAGGTAGGAGTTCCCGTAGAGGCATTGTTCGGTGATACGTTGCGGCTGTCGGGGTACGACTTGCAGCGAGAGGGACAGGAATTGCACCTGACGCTGCATTGGCAAGCCAGGCAACGGATGGGAGTGGCGTACAAGTTCTTTGTTCATCTTTTCGATGCTGAGACTGAGGAGTTGGTGACGCAAGCGGACGTGATGCCACGCAACTGGGGGTATCCCACGACGTGGTGGGAGCAGGGTGAGTACGTGTCAGACGACATTGCCCTTGCGGTGTCGGATGTACCACCTGGGACTTATGATGTGATGATCGGGGTGTATGATCCTGGGACGGGCGTCCGGCTGCCCGTCGTGGATACCACACACCTTCGTAAGACCGAGGATCATTTGCTATTGCTAGAGAGGTTGGCTCTACCTTGATGGTTCCTGAGAGGAGCACACCAATGAAATGGCTGAGAAAGGGATGGATACCCCTGGCCTATACGCTCCTCACGCTGGTGATGACCTATCCAGTGCTGTTCCAGATCGGCTCTCATTACGTCGGCGTCGGGGGCGATCTTTTGGTCTTCATTTGGAACGATTGGTGGTCTCGAAAATGCCTTCTTGAGGGGCATACTCCCCTCTTCACGACCTGGCTTTTCTACCCTCGGGGAGTCAGCCTGGTCTACCACAATTTTGCCTGGCTCAACACGGGGTTGTGGTTACCTTTGGCCCCTTTGATCGGCCCCATCGCTGCTTATAACGTGATCTTCCTGTTTAACCTGGCGCTGGGTGGGGTCGGTATGCATCTATTCGTGTACTACTTGACCAAGAATCATCGGGCGGCATTTCTATCAGGGTTGGTCTTTGCCTTTTGGCCTTGCCGGATGTCTCATTACAATCATCCAAATATGATCAGCGTCGGATGGGTGCCACTCTTCTTGCTGTTTCTTGTACAAACCATACGTGAAGAGTTGAAGTTAAAACCTGCTTTGCTGGCGGCGGTATTCCTCGCTTTGACTGGTTTGGCCCGTTGGCTGCATTTGATATTTGCCGGTGCGATGTCCCTGGCCTATCTGGTATACAGCGTATTGCTCGAACGGCCGTGCTGGAACCGCCGCACAAGTTTAGCCCTGGCTTTGACGGTGGGACTGGCGGTGGTGCTTATGGCACCGCTGCTTTCCCCGTTGGTGGTGGCTCAGGTCAAAGGGGGCGAGAAGTCAGAAGACATCTTCAGCACGGACCCGGCCCTTTATAGTACCGATTTAGTCAGTTATTTCGTGCCCGACCGAAGCCACCCGCTTTTTCAAACCTGGCTGAGCGATCTGTGGAGCCGGACGAGACGTGGGTCCTATTTGGGCTATAGCGTACTGGCGCTGGCAGTGATAGGTCTCTGCAAGGGCCAGCGGGATCGGTTCCTCTGGCTGGTGCTCGGTGCCGGCCTGTTTGTACTGTCCCTGGGACCTGACCTGCAGGTAGGTGGTCACCGTCTCAACGTTGTCCTGCCCTATGCCTGGGTGCAGGATTGGTCGGCAGTGCGAGTAGTGCGTCAGCCAGATAGATTCAGCGTTTTGCTGAGCTTGCCGTTGGCTGTCTTGGCTGGATATGGAGCGGCCTGGTTGCTGCCCCGGCTCAAGCGACCGTGGGTGTGGACGGTGAGTCTGAGTGCGCTTGTGCTTTTCGAGTATCTGCCGTGGCCGTATCCGACCGTCCGGCTCTCCGTACCACCATTCTATGAACAGTTGGCTCAGGAGCCAGGCGATTTTGCCATACTTGACTTACCAATGGGGGACAGGACTGCGTCCAAACCCTACATGTACTATGCCACCGTTCATCAGAAACCATTGGTTGGAGGACACGTTTCCCGCCTTCCTGCTTCGGCGTATGATTTTATTGACAGTATCCCCTTATTGTATGGACTGCACCAAAGCAATGAGATGGATCCTGCCTTGGGCGACATATCACGCCAGTTGTCCGCGCTGGCCGATGCCAACATTCGCTACCTGATCCTGCATACCAAAATGGCTCCACCAGAACAATCGGCCCGTTGGCGGGAGTGGCTGGCTATCGAGCCGATGGTCGAGGATGAAGAGATCGTGGTCTACCGCACGCAGCCGCAATACGGACAGGATTACGAGTTCGCGGGGGAGTTAGGGGATGGCATAGGCGTGATCAAGGCCACACTCTCGGCCACCACACTGGCACAGGATGGATGGTTGGAGGCGGAGTTGGTGTGGGGAACGCAGAGCACGCCAGGCGGAGATTGGTTGGCCCGCCTGGCCCTCGTTTCGCCGTCGGGGTCAGAGGCCCAGTGGGTGGACTTTGCCCCATGCACGGGGTGGCCCACCTCGGAGTGGGGCCAGGATGGGGTGGCGCGAGGGTATGGGGTGCTGCGCGTAGACCCATTCATCGCGGGTGGGGTGTATACGGTGACGGTAGGGTTGCTGGACCCTGTCACGGGCGCTCGTGTGGGGCGGTCGCTAAGCGTGGGGCAGGTAGAGGTTCAGGCCGTCGAGCGCGTGTTTGAGCGGCCGGAGGTAGGGGTTCCCGTAGAGGCGTTATTCGGTGATACGTTGCGGCTGTTGGGATACGACTTGCAGCGGGCGGGTGAGGCGCTTGAGTTGACGCTCCACTGGCAAGCCGTGCGGCGGATGGAAGTGTCGTACAAGTTCTTTGTTCATCTTCTTGATGCTGAGACAGGCGAGTTGGCAGCCCAAGTGGACGTGATGCCTCGCAACTGGGGGTACCCCACGAGGTGGTGGGGGCAGGGAGAGTTTGTATCGGACGAGATCAGGCTCTCGGTGTCGGATGTAGCACATGGGACATACCGACTGGCGATCGGGGTATATGATCCTGAGACGGGAGCCCGATTGCCTGTTGTGGATGCAACACACGTCAGTAAGGCCGAGGATCACCTAGTGTTGCTAGAGAGGTTGACTCTACCTTGATGGTTGGTCGTCCGTCATTGGTTCACGGGTTGGTGACCATCTTCTTGTTAGCCTTCTTCGCCCAGGCGGTCACCAGCATACCCCTTGAGGCTCCTACATTCGATGAAGAGTTTCACATTGCCCGCGCCTATGCCTATGTACGCACTGGCGACTTGCGTATGCAGCAGAATCACCCTCCACTGGTCAGCGTACTGGCTGGCTTGCCGCTCCTCCTGATGCCCGAACTGACGCCGCCGGAGAAGATTCCTCGCTGGGACGACGCTTTTCTGTTCAGTTTTGCCGACAACCTGTTTTGGCGGCTGGGCCACGATGTGGACAAGATGCTTTTCCTGGCCCGTTTTCCTGTCATTCTGTTGGGGACGCTGCTGGGGGCCTTCGTCTATCGGTGGGCGCGGGAGGCTTATGGCTCCGCGGCCGGACTTCTGGCGGCGGGCTTGTACGCTTTTGCGCCCAACTTGCTGGCCCATACCCGTTTGGTGACGACCGACTTAGCCGTTACCGCCTGTGGCTTCATCGCACTCTATGCCTTCTGGCGTTACCTGCGCTGTCCCACCGGCTGGCGGCTGATCCTGGCCGGGTTAGCACTGGGCTTAGCACTGGCAGCCAAACTTTCGGCGCTGTTCCTGATCCCGCTGGCGATTCTCCTGGCCCTGCTGAAGTGGTTCACCACACGTAGGACGCAGACGGCCAAACCCTTGCGGTTGTTCATTGTTCATTGTTCATTGTTCATTCTCATCGCGGGCCTGGTTGTCTGGGCTTTCTACCGTTTCGAGGTACGTCCCTGGCCGGGGACCGGATTCCCTTTGCCGGCGACCACCTATCTGCTCAACGTGCGTACGCTTATTGGCCATGCTGAGCGCGGCCATGGCGCGTTCCTGATGGGCTGGGTCTCGATGCACGGCTGGTGGTACTATTTCCCGGTCACCTTCTTGCTTAAGACGCCGCTACTGACGCTGGTACTGCTGGGCTTGGCAGCATGGGATACGGTACGACGAAAACTCTGGCGTAAGGAAGTGGCTCTCATGCTCTTCCCGGCAGCCTACTTTGGTTTCGCGTTGACCAGTTCGTTGGACATTGGCTACCGTTATATACTGCCTATTGATCCTTTCCTCATCGTCTATGCTGCCAAAGTGGCCGGTCTGACCTGGCTACGGACTGCCTGGCTTCGTCGCTACGTACTGCCTGCCTGGATGGTCCTCTATGCTGCTGTTATGCTGTGGCTGCATCCTCACTATCTGGCCTACTTCAACTTGCTGGCCGGCGGTCCTGGGGGGGGCTATAGGTATCTGGTGGACTCTAACCTGGATTGGGGACAGGACCTGAAGCGATTGAAGGTATACCTGGACAGGCAGAACAGCGACGAAGTCTGGCTGGGTTACTTTGGTACGGCCGATCCGGCTTACTATGGGATTCGCTATCGGTCGCTTTTCGCTCCTGGTTCCTCTCGTCTGGCTGATGACTTCTCTCCTATCAATCCGGCTCCAGGGTGGTATGCGATCAGCGCTACGGTGTTGCAGGGCCCCTTCTCGCCTGAACCCGACATTTTCGATTGGTTCCGTCGCCACGAACCGGTGGCGAAAGTTGGCTATTCGATCTTCGTTTACCGGGTGGAGGCCGACCTTGATCCACCGGCCTGGTTGGGATTCTGCTACACGCCAGAGCCAGTGATGGGTGATGCGGAAATCATCCGCCGCTTTGGCCGGGATGATCTGCGGATCGTGGGTTTTGACTGCGGACAGACGTGGGTTTACCCGGCCGGTGCCGGGCCAGGGTGGTACCTGGTGCCAGTAGCGCACACTGGGCCAGGTACACTGGCTGCACAGGTGATGGGAGATGCCGCTGTGGTCTACCGTGAGCGAGGATTGCGGGACACAACGGGCTACACCATCTACCGCTGGCGCGGAGAGCCAGCACTCGAGAAGTTAGCTCCAGTGCAGAAGGCCTGGTCAAGCCCAGCGCTGGCCCCTGGTGAGGCCGATCCGGTGGGGGCGTTGCACGTTCCAGCAGACGTGGGAGGGCAGGTTGCGTTTCTTGGTTATCGTCTTTCGTCTGATTCTGTCACGCCGGGTGGCGAGGTGGTGCTGACGACTGCCTGGCAGGTGACTGCCCGCGCCGAAGACCCGCCGCTCTCTATCTTTGTGCACCTGGTCGGGCCTGCCGAAGCGGTAAGTGTGGGCGACGGACTAGGATTCCCGGCGATTCAGTGGGTTCCCGGTGACACGTTCATCCAGCGCAATTGGCTACCGCTTTCCACGGCAGTGCCTCCAGAACAGTGCTGGGTTCAGGTCGGCCTCTACTCACTGGCCACCAGCGAACGGCTGCCCGTGTTGGAGGCGGGAAAGCCAGTTGCGGACCGGTTGCTGCTGACCCAGGTGGCGGCTCAATAAAGCGTGTCTGTTCTGGCCGTGCCAGTTCGACGAGAGTGAAACGGGCAATCATCTACATTGCGCAGGCGAGGAGTGGCCGATGAAGTCTGGTTCGCGTTATTGGTTGCAGGAGATACAGATACTGGTGGTTTTTCTAGTTGCTTTTCTCCCCCGCGTCATCTATCCAGTTTCCCGTCCTACCCAATGGTACACGCGCTCGGTGATGTTCATCCACAGTATTCTGGATAGGGCGTGGGGAGAGACAGTCTATTCAGAGCATCCAGGTGTGACCGCGCTATGGCTCTCTGGCATCGCACTTCGCGTGACAGGTGTGACCCCCGAAGAGCGGCCAGATGGTCCCTACGTGGATCCTGACGCGCTCACCGCGCAGGAATCCGCCATTGGTGTATTGCCGTTAGCGCTGGTTGTCGCGGTGCTGATCGTGCTGATGTATCTCTTGATCATGCGGTTGTTCGACCGGACGACAGCGTTCAGCGCAGCATTGCTCGTGGCTCTGGACCCCTTTTTTATCGCAAATTCGAAGGTGTTCCATACGGATGGGCTGTTGGCGGCTTTTCTGTCCACTTCGGCGCTAGCGCTCCTGGTTTTCATGAGCGAGAGACGTTGGCGGTGGGTAATTCTCTCAGGCGCTCTGGCGGGCCTGGCGCTGCTCACGAAGAGTCCGGCGTTGTTCCTGGTGCCATACACAGCGCTTTGTCTCGGCGTAAGCAGCATGGTCAACCGGCCAATGACCTGGCGCCGTAACGTTCTGGCCGGCTTGATCTGGCTGGCGGCTCTGGCATCAATTTATTGGATGCTTTTTCCGGCCATGTGGGTAGACCCTGTGGGTACTCTCAAGACCGTCTACGAACGAGCAGCGCTGCGCATCAGTTGGGCCCATCCCAATCCTGTCTATTTCCTCGGCCGTGCGTTCATTGGCGATCCCGGTCCCACCTACTATCTGTATACCTGGGGACACAAGGCCACATCTGTGGTGTCTGTGTTCGCGCCGATAGCTCTCATATATGCGACGCTTGGAAAAACGCCTTCGCGCCACAGACGGATGACCGTTGGGCTAATCTTTGCCTTCGCTTTCTTCTTCACTATCCAGATGACGCTGGGTGCAAAAAAGATGCCTTATTATCTGCTTCCCGCTTTCCCTCTGATAGACATACTGGCTGGTGCGGGCCTGGTGTGGTGGGCGGAGCGAATCGCGAATCGCAAATCGCAAATCGCAAATCGCAAATCTCCATTCTCCATTGCGCTGATCGCGTTGGGGTTACTCCTGCAGGCCGCGCTGGCCTTGCCGCACCATCCCTATTACGATACCTATTTTAGCGAGTTGACAGGAGGAACGCGGGCCGGAATACAGGCGCTCTCGACCCAGTGGCAGGGGGAAGGCCTAGATATTGCTGCCCAGATGCTCAACAAATTGCCAGATGCTGAACACCAGACCGTGGGCAGCAATAAAGCTGTGATGTTCCGTCAATACTTCGTCGGACAGACAATGAGAACAGAGGATCCCGCCGATTGGCAAGTCTTCGCTATCAACAACGTGATGCGCGGTGAGGGCGTGGAGGCAGGTAGTCAATGGGATTTCTATAGCCGTAGGCAGCCCTGGGCCACTGTGTCTTTCGGTGAAACTCCTTATGTGTGGGTATACCGTGCGGGCACAGGTCCACAGAACCCGGTTACCTTTACCTTCCGTCATGGGATCCGCCTTATTGGATACGACGTCCCCCCCCCACCCTATCACCCGGGACAGACGTTGCGGCTGCAATTGTACTGGCAGGCGCTGGAACCGGTGGCGGAGGACTATACCGTTTTCGTCCACGTGCTTGACCAGGCGGGCCAACTCGTCGCCCAGCAAGACAATCCACCGGTACGGGGAACACGCCCCACTTCTACGTGGGAACCCGGCACAGTCATAGTGGACCCTTATGACCTGCTCATCCCGCAGGATGCGCCGGTGGGGGAATATGCGGTGACGCTCGGGCTCTATCGCCTGGCAGACCTCTCGCGGCTGCCAGTGCGTGATGACACCGGCGCCACGCTGCCTGACAGCCGGGTGCCCCTGATCGCGTTGCACGTCGAGCAGGAACCTGCTGTACCCGGCGTGTGGGTCGCCCGGGGCCTGGCTGCGCTCGTTTTGCTCAGTGCGGCAGCGACTCTCAGAAAGCGCAGCCTATGATAGGCCGGAACACACAGCCCCACTGCCTGGTCCTGGCCGGCCTGCTGGCCCTGTTTCTTCTGTTGGCCACGGTCTACAACGCAATCTCCACCCCGTTTGAGGCCCCCGACGAGATTGGACACTTTTACTACGTCGTCCACCTGCTCCAGGCCGGCCGGCTGCCGGTGGTGCCGGCCACCGATCCTCCCCCCAACTATGAGCAGGAGGGTGCTCAACCTCCGCTATATTATGCCAGCGCCGCACTCCTGGTGCGTTTGCTAGAGCGGCCGCTGCGGCTCGACCTGGAGGATGCGGATGCGCCGCTGGACGTCAACCCACACTCGACCTGTGCCCGGCCCGGTGCCCGCTACAACGTCACCTACTTGGCCCACGACCCCCACCAGGAGCAGTTCCCTTATGCTGGCCGGGTGCGGGTACTCCACGTCGTCCGGCTGTGGTCGTCGCTGTTGGGCGTGGCGACCATCGCTGGCGTGTTCGCCACTACTCGATTGGCCTTTCCCGACGTGCCGGCGGCGGCGTGGCTGGCGACGGGCCTGGCGGCCTTTACACCCGAGTTCCTGTTCACCGCCGGGGCTGTGAGCAACGACAATCTGGTGACTGCACTGTCCACCTGGGGCGTCTACCTGGCGCTCCGCACCTTGCGCGATGGGCTGCGCTGGCCCCGCACACTGGCGCTGGGCCTGCTGGCCGGCCTAACCGCGCTCAGCAAATTCTCCGGCGCACTGCTCTTACCATTCGCGCTTGTCATCATCTCCCTTGCCACCTGCCTCCAGCGCTCCCACCCACCCCACACATCTCCCCCCCCCCATTCCCCATCCCCCATTCGCCATTCGCCATTCGCCATTCGCGATTTGCAATTTGCAATTTGCCATTGTTCATTGTTCATTGTCTCATTGCTCATTGTCTCCGCCTGGTGGTTCCTCCGCAACTGGACCCTCTACGGCGACCTGACCGGCACGCGCCCCATGTTGGAGATGCTGCCGCTGCGCCACGGGATGTCGGTGGGGACGCTGATACGCGAACTGCCCGGCCTGTTTTGCTCCTGGTGGGGCGCTTTCGGCTGCACCGCGCCACCGGCTGGCTTCTACGTATCTTACGTGGCGCTCGTGCTGGGTGGCCTGGCCGGCCTGGTCGCCGACCGGCGCCGTTTACGACGGGACTGGCTGCCGGTAGGCATGTTGCTGGCCTGGCTTGCGTTGCTGGGCGGCGCGTACGTCCGCTGGAACTGGGTCATCCACGCGCCAAAGGGCCGCCTGCTGTACCCGGCATTAGTCAGTGTGGCCGCCCTCCTGGGGCGTGGGTGGGCCGGCTGGGCGGCCCGCTGGCGTGGGCTGCTCCCGATTTTGCTCGTGGCGTTGGTGGCCGGTGCCGGAGTCGTCCCCTTCGCAGTGCTGGCTCCTCCCATCGCCGCACCTCCGATCGCCTCCACTCTCACCGACGTCCATCCTCAACACCCGCTGGATGGCCGCTTCGGCGCTGAGATCGCGCTCCTGGGCTACGACCTGAACGGCGTCTCGTTCGAGGCAGGGCAGTGGCTCGACCTCACGCTGTACTGGCAGGCACTGGCGCGGCCCGCCGACCATTATACGCTCGCCATTCAGTTGGTCTCGGCCGTGCCGGGCGAGACAGCCACGTTGGTCAACTTCAACACCTGGACCGGCGGTGGGAACTATCCGACGGGGTTGTGGCATCCCGGTGACGTCATCACCGACCGCTACCGGTTGCGGCTGCCGGGTGACGTCTCCCGTGCCCAGGGCTGGTATCTCCAGGTTGTGCTATTCGATCTGAAAGGGGGCAGGCGGCTGCCCTTTACCATGGATACTCAGCCGGCCGGCGACACAGCCACACTCACCCTCCTCCGCGTTGGAGCCGCCGAGCCTGAGCGGGAGGCTCCCGCCACGGCTGACCGTATAGCCTCGCCGGTCAATTTCGAAGGGGCAGTGGTACTGGACGGCGTGCGGGTAATAGCGGAAGGAGAGATACTGAACGTGACGCTCTGGTGGCGCAGCATCGCCCCGTTGGGCAAAGACGCCGTCGTCTTCGTTCACCTCTACGACGCAGAGATGCACCTGGTTGCCACGGCTGATGCTCCTCCGCTCTCAGGGGGCTTCCCGACTTCGCTGTGGCAACCAGGTGACCGGGTGCACGACGAGCACGCCGTACCCATGCTGAGGGAAGGAGAACCTCCTTTCTGGCTGGGCATCGGCTGGTACGACCCGGCCACCGGCGTCCGCCTGGCAGCCACACAACGGATTGGGAAAGGAACGGATGCCGATGGCGTGCGTCTGCCCAACGACGAGTTCCTGATCTCGATCGCCCCATGAGTTTGCCCAACCCTTTCACGGTGGTATAATCCCGCCAGATGAGCGCAAATCGCAAATCGCAAATCGCAAATCGCAAATCGGCAAAATTGTTCGTTGTTCATTGTTCATTGATCCCGGCCGGGTTGTTTCTTAGTCGCGTGGCGCTGGAGGCCACCCGGCGGCCCTGGCCGGGCGTTCTCGTCGTGGCGGTGGGGTTGCTGGCAGTGCTGGGGAGCCTGGCGCTGGGCCATTGGCTGGCACGACGCCACGTCTGTTTCTGGCCTGCGCTACTGCTCGTCGTCTACGTCGTGTGGCCCCGGCGCGACCCGCTCGCGGCGGCCAGTGTGGCTGTTCTGGCTGCACTGGTATGGCTCTTGAGCAGCAGGAGAGCCTCTCTCCCCCGACGAATAGAGCCGCTGGCGGACGGCATGACGTTTGCCGTCGCGCTGGCCGTCTACGCCGCCACCGCCGCCCGCGACGTCCTCCCCGCCGACGCAGGCGAGTTCCAGTTGGTCGCCGCGCGCCTGGGCGTGGCCCATCCACCGGGATACCCGCTTTACACACTGATAGGACACCTGTTCATCCGCCTGCTCCCCTGGGGGACGCCAGCCTACCGGCTCAACCTCATGAGCAGCGTTTTGGCAGCGGGCACGCTCGTGCTGGTGGCGCGGGCGACCCGCCTGTGGGCCAGGTCTCTTAGGGGACGCCCTCGGGACGGGGGCTGCGAGCAGGGGCAGGTCTCGCCGCTCGTGACAATCGCCTCGGGCCTGGTAGCAGCGCTGGCGCTGGGCACCGCCACCACCTTCTGGGCCCAGGCAACCATCGCCAACGTGCGCACCCCGGCCGTGTTCTTCGCCGCGCTGGCGCTCTACTGGCTGGCCCGCTTTGCCACCAGTACCGGAGCGCGAGAAGCCGACCATGCGCTTGTCCTGCTGGGGTTGACGCTCGGCCTGGGGCTGAGCCACTACCCGCCGCTGGCCTTCGTCAGCCTGTTCTTCGCCATCTACGTGCTGGTGACCGACCCACACCTGGCCCTACAGCCCCGCCGCTGGTGGCGGCCACTTCTGGCGGGCCTGGCCGGTCTTCTGCCCCTGCTCTATCTGCCGATCCGGGGCGCAATGGGCGCTTTGTTGGCACCTCCCAACCTGGATACGCTGCCGGGATTCCTCCACCACTTCCTGGCGCGTGGATTTGTCGGCGACATGTTCGCCTTCGCCAACGCCGCCGACCTGCCCCACCGGCTGGCACTCCTGCCGACGCTCTTTCCTTTCCAATTCAACACGCTGCTCCTGGTGACGGCGCTGGCCGGCCTGTTGGGGTTGCTGCGGCGCGATTGGCGGCTCTTCGTCCTGCTGGCGGGCAGCCTGCTCCTTCATACGTTCGTCACGCTCACCTACCGCGCGCCCCAGACCGTCGAGTACCTGATGCCGGCCTACCTGCCCATCGCCATCGCCATCGGCCTCCTCCCCTCCCTCTCCTCCCTTCCCCCCCCTCCTTCCTCTCTCCATTCTCCATTCTCCATTCCCTATTCTCCATTCCCTATTCTCCATTCTCCATTCCCCTCCCTCCTCTGCGCCCTCCTCCTCTGGGCCGGCCTCTTCAACGGCTGGGCACACGCGCCCAGTTTCATCGAACTGGCCGGCGACGCCAGCACCCGCCAGACCGTCGCGCCACTCCTGGAACGCGCGCCAGAGGGTGCGCTCATCCTGGCCGACTGGCATTGGGCCATGCCACTCCGCTACCTGCAGGAGGTGGAAGGAATCCGGCCTGACGTCGAGGTGCGCTACGTCTACAACGTCGCCGGCGAGGAGTACCGGGACACCTGGCTCCGGCGCGTCCAGGCCGTTTCCCCTGGATGGCCCTTGATTCTCACCCACTTCTACGAGTTCGATGGCTACACCAGCGAGCCGTGGGAGGCGGGCTTCCTGGTCCGCCCGCGGCCGGTGACGGAGCCTGCCGCGCCGCTCGTGCCAGTCGTCGCGACGTTCGGCGAGGGAGTGAAACTACTCGGGTACAGCCTCCGGCAGGAGCAGTTGCACGCGGGACAGGTGGCGGAGTTTGTCCTGGCCTGGCAGGCGGCCGGACCGCTGGACCCTCCGCCCTCGTTCACGCTCCGGCTGGAAGATGCGGAGGGCCGCAGCCTGGCCCAGGCAGACCGGGCACTGGGCACCGACTGCGCCCCCGGCGAGGTGCGTTTTGAGCGGCTGGCCCTGCCGCTATATCCAACACTTGCGCCAGGCCGGTACCGGGTGACGCTCGGCGCTTACATGGTGACCGGGGCAGGCTTCGAAACGTTGCCGGCGGCTGCAGTGGGGCAGACTTTCCAGTCTGCCGGAGAGGGGGAGACCTCGATCACCCTGACCGACCTGGAGTTGGTGCCTCTCAAACCTGGTTTACAATCCGCTCTCTTCACGCTTCATCCACAGGCGGTTCCCTTTTCCGATGGCCCGCAATGGGTGGGAGTGGATTACGACCGCAGCGTGCCCGGTACACTACGGGTCTATCTCCGCTGGCAGGGGCCGGCCGGGGAGGGGCTGGTGGTCCGGATGCGGACACGCAATGTGGCAGACTGGAAAGTCTGCCCCACTGCCCAGGATGCTGCTGTGCCGCTGCCCTCTATGCCGGCAGGTGCGTATCAGACCGTCGCCGTGGAGCTCCAGGATGCTACCAGTGGGGCAGGCTTTCCAGCCTGCCAACAAGGGGCGCTCTGGCTTTCTCTGACCGACGGCCAGGGGCAGGTGAAACTTGCGGCCGGGCCATGGGGCTGGCCTGCGAGAGAGGTCCGCTTGCCTGCCCCACTGCGCGAGGCCCGCTTCGTGCCACTGGGTGACGAGATGGCCGTCGTCGGCGCGACCGCCCGTCCCGTTACCTCTGGGAAAAAGGGGGGTATTGGCAGCGGTTGTCATCCCGCTGCTTCTGGGGAGATGGTGGCGGTGGACGTGACGCTAGTGGCGTTGCGCCCGCTGGTCAACGACGATGGGACGAGCGTGCGATTGATGGACGGCGAGGGGCGCTGGCTGGCGGCCCACGACTGCCAGCCAGCGCTGGGGGCCGTCCCGACGCTCAAGTGGATCCGCGGCAGCCGGGTGATAGACCGGCACCTGTTGCCGCTCCCGGCGGATTTCCCTGGCGGAGAGGTTCAGGCGACGCTCGTGGCCTACGAGCGCTTCCGCATGACGCCGCTTCCGCCCATGGACGGCCGCTTCAGCCAGGTCCCGCTGGGCACCTGGGATGTACCGTGAAACGTGAAACGTGTTTTGTGTTTCGTGCTCCGTGAATGCCCGGCAACGGAGACGCAACACGTAACACGGAACACGCAGCACGCAACACGTAATGCGTAAGGTTAGATGAGGTATGTACTCTCAAGATTGGCTCTACGGTGTCTTCACTTCCCGCCACCGTTGGCTGGCGGTGCTGGCGACGTTGGTGCTGTGCGCAGTGTTGGCGCTCGCCGTAGGGTACCTGCTGGCGGAATTCGGCGCGCTCATCGCCGGGGCAGGGCTGGCTGCGTTATTTCTCGGCCTGTGGATGTTGCGCAACGTCGAGGTGGCGTACTGGGTCGTCATCGGCGTCGTCTGCTTGCTGCCCTTCGCCTCCTTCCCGTTCGACATCGGCGTCACTCCCACCTTTCTCGACGCAGCGCTCGGCGCGCTGTTCCTCATCTGGGCACTCCAGGTTGCCACCGGCGCGCAGCTCCTCAACCGCCCATCCGTTTATCCGTTTCCTCATCCGTTGGCGTTGCCCATCGCTGTATTTCTGCTGCTGGCGGTGGGCTCCTTCGTCTTTGGGCTGGCCCACGCGCCGCTGACCTCCTACGTCCTGCGCCACTTTGCCGAGATCCTGCTCAGCGTGGCGCTGTTCTTTCTCGTCGTCAACACCGTGCGCGACGCGGGGCGGTTACAGCGCCTCGTGCGGGCGTTGATTCTGTGCGCGTTCGCGGCGGCGGCGCTCGGCATCGTCCTGTACGTTGTCGCGGCATATATCTCTGACGACCTGGTCATCCGTGCCCTCTCTGCGCTCGGGCGGCTGGGCTACCCGACCGGGCCGGGCGTCCTGCGCTACATCCGCGAGGACCCCGAACTGCCGATGCGCGCCACCTCCACTTCGGTGGACCCCAACGTGCTGGGCAGCCTGCTCAACCTGGCGTTAGGGATTGCCGCGCCCCAATTGTTCACTCAGCGGCCACTCATTCGCCGCCGCTACCTGGCACTGATGATGGGCGTGATGGCGCTGTGCCTGGGGTTGACCATCAGCCGGGGTTCGCTGGTGGGCGTGGGGGTCGCACTAGGCGTCCTCGCCACGCTGCGCTACCGCAAACTGTGGCTCCTCCTGCTCGTGGCGCTGGTACTCCTGCTCGTCCTGCCCCAGACGCAGGATTACGTCGCGCACTTCGTACAGGGGATACAGGTTGAGGACCTGGCGACCCAGATGCGCTTTGGCGAGTACAAGGACGCGCTGATCCTGATCGGGCGCTACCCCTGGCTGGGCGTCGGCTTCGCCGGCTCGCCCGACATTGATACGTACATCGGTGTCTCCATGGTCTACCTGCTCATCGCCGAGCAGATGGGACTGGTGGGGTTGGCCAGCTTTCTCGTCGTGATGGGCGTCTTCCTCGCCCGCTTCTGGCGCACCCGCGCGCTGGCAGCCTCCGACCCGGAACTGGAGCCGGTATGGTGGGGGCTGCACGCGGGGTTGATCGGAGCGCTAGTGGGAGGCATCTTCGACCATTACTTTTTCAACCTGGATTTTCCTCACTCTGTCACGCTCTTCTGGCTGGTGGTCGGGCTGGCGACCGCCGCGACAGAGATGATCCGGCGACATAGTGGGACGCGGATGAACGCGGATGAACGCGGATAAGAACATGACGGACAAGGTGGTCTCGCTGGCGGAGGCCGCGGCGCTGGTGCACGACGGAGACACGCTCGCGCTCGGCGGCATGACGCTGTACCGGCGGCCGGTGGCCTTCGTGCGTGCGCTCCTGAACAACGGATTGGGAAAGGAACGGATCAACAACGGATTGGGAAAGGAACGGATCAACAACGGATTGGGAAAGGAACGGATCAACAACGGATTGGGAAAGGAACGGATCAACAACGGATTGGGAAAGGAACGGATCAACAACGGATTGGGAAAGGAACGGAAACGGATTGGGAAAGGAACGGAAAATCTGACGCTGCTGTGCTTCACCGCCGGCTTCGAGAGCGATTTGCTGGTGGGGGCGGGGCTGGTCAAACGGGTGCGCACCTGCTACTTCGGGCTGGAGGCGTTTGGGCTGGCCCCCATGTTCACGCAGGCTGCCACCGCTGGCACGCTCGAGGTGGTCGAAGAGACGGAGGCCAGCCTGGCTCTGGGGCTCCGCGCGACGTTGGCGGGCGTGGGCTTCATGCCGGGGCGGGGCTGGCTGGGCACCGATATGCTCAAGGTGCGCCCCGACGTGCGGGTGATCGCCGACCCGTACACCGGCGAGGACGTGGTCGCCTTCCCGGCCATCGCCTGCGATGTGGCGGTGATCCACGCGCTGCGGGCTGACCGGGTCGGGAACGCGGTGCTGGTGGGGAACCTGGCGGTGGACGTGGAATTATCGCTGGTGGCGAAGCGGGTGGTCATCACGGCTGAAGAAGTGGTCGAGCGGTTAGAGGGTCCGGTAGACCTCAGCGGCATCCCCGTAACAGCGGTCGTGCATGCGCCGCGCGGGGCCTGGCCCACCTCGTGCTACCCGCTCTACCCGGTCGGTGGGGAGGAGTTGCTGCGCTACGCGGAGTCGTGCCCGGATGGGTTTGAGGAATACCTGAGCGGATTTCTGGCGTGAGTAGGTACATCATCGTGGTTAGGGGTGAAAATGACACGTGGGCAAAAGCTTTTATTGATCGGCATTGCGTACGCAGGATTCGTCGTGCTGGGCCTGCCGAGTGGGCTGCTGGGTGTGGCGTGGCCATCCATCCGGGGGGCGTTTGGCCTTTCGCTGGATGCGGTGGGGATGCTGTTCGTCGCAAGCACCGTCGGTTACCTCCTGTCGAGTTTCAGCAGCGGGCCGCTCATCTCCCGCATTGGCGTCGGGACGCTCTTGGTGGTCAGCAGCCTGGTCGCAGGGATGGGCCTCCTGGGATACAGCGTGGCCCCGGCCTGGTGGTTCATGGTGCTGTGCGGACTGTTCGCGGGGGCAGGGGGTGGGGCGATAGACGCCGGGTTGAATTCGTATTTCGCGACCAACTACGGCGCGAACCTGATGAACTGGTTGCACGCCTGCTTTGGGCTGGGCGCCACGCTCGGGCCTGTCGTGATGACGACGCTGCTCAATCTGGGACAATCCTGGCGCTGGGGGTACGTCGTCGTGGCAGTCCCGCAAGTGCTGTTTGCACTCTGCCTGGCGCTCACGCGAGGCCGGTGGCGGCTCGGTGGCTCGCAATCAACAACGGATTGGGAAAGGAACGGAACAACGGATTGGGAAAGGAACGGAACAACGGATTGGGAAAGGAACGGAACAACGGATTGGGAAAGGAACGGAACAACGGATTGGGAAAGGAACGGAACAACGGATTGGGAAAGGAACGGAACAACGGATTGGGAAAGGAATGGATCACGCACGGGCAAGGTGAGCGGCGCGGCTACCTTACGACTGCCCGTCGTGTGGTTTGGCATCGCCCTGTTTTTCGTCTTCACGGGCATCGAAGGTGGCACCGGGCAGTGGCCCTATAGCCTGTTCACCGAAGCACGGGGAGTGGCTCCCAGCATAGCCGGACTGTGGGTCAGCATCTACTGGGGCAGCCTGACGGTGGGGCGCATGATCTTTGGCCTCATCATGGATCGCCTGGGCGTCGTGCGGACACTGCGCGCGTGTATGATCGGGGTTATCCTGGGGTCGGCGTGCGTTTGGTGTAACGTAGGGGTGGTCAGTTTTGTTGGGCTGGCGCTGATCGGTTTTTGCCTGGCGCCTCTTTTCCCGTCGCTGATCTCAGTGACGCCCGGGCGGGTCGGCGATGCCCACGCCGCCAACGCGATCGGTTTTCAGGTCGCGTCCGCCAGCCTCGGCATCGCCATCATCCCGGGGTTGGCAGGGGTTCTGGCGGCAAGGTTGGGATTGGAGATCGTTGGCCCGTTCCTGCTCGTGACCTCCATCGTGATGTTCCTGCTGCACGAGGTGATCATCCGCCGCCAATCCTGATGTAGGACAAGATGCTATCTTGTCCACGCTCGTAGTTTCCCCATCCACACGACGCCCGCCAGGAGCGCCGTGCCGCTGACGAGCGCCAGGCAGACCAGGATCGCGTCCTCGGCCCAGGCGGCGTCGTTGGTGGGCACAGAGGAACCCTGTGCGGATTCTGTCTGGCGGGCCTGGGACGCTCCCACGATGATGGTCAGCAACAGTGGGCAAATGAACAATGTCCCAATGAACAATGAACAATCAAAATCACAGCAGGACGGTCAGATTATTGTTCATTTCCTTCATTGTTCATTGTCTCGGTGACCCGGACGGTGGTTTCAGGGCGACAGCACCGCTACTGCTCCCCTTGGTTGGCTCCCCTCGCCACTCACGTCGTCGCCCTGCGTCCGGGCCTGGCGCTGGAGTTCGCTTGGGGGCCGATTCACACCGGCGCACGTAGGATACCACAGAATGGGGCGCAGTACTGGACGGGGAGACGCCGTTCACGCGTCGTGTGGGAAGCGAGAGTTTGCCGTCTATTCGACGCTTGCTCTACGCACACTCGACGGAACCCGGTACAGTTCCGGACTCCCCAACTTGTTGGGGGCACGCCGCACGGGCCCAAACGAGTTTGGGAGTCCGATGAGCGCAATCATAAGCGTAGCCGTGGCGGACGAGGAGTTGGAAGGCGCGGGCGGTCAAAACGGGGCGCAGGATGGCGCCGGGCGGGGGCGGGCCGTTCATGATAGCCGCCAGGCCGGGGTGAGCCTGCGCCTCCTCCAGCGCCCACTCGTCGCGGGCGAAGAACCCAGCCAGCGCGCAGTGCTCGACGCGCAGCAGGCCGAACAGGTCGCGCGGGGCGGGACTCCCTTGGAGACGGGTGCGGAAGGCGACGATGGCCAGGTGGTCGGGGGTGCCGGAGCCACCCAGACGCGGCGGAACCAGGATCACCATCAGCGGAATGGGGTGCTTCTTGCTCGGTGTGAGGCACAGCATATCGGCGATCTGCCAGCCGTGGATCAACGCGGTCTGAGGGGGTGTTTCCAGCGAAAATGAACAATGTCCCAATGAACAATGAACAATCGATACCGCCGATGCCGACGATTGTGGGGCCGCCCTCCCCTTCGCCCGAACGCTGCCAATATTTGGACTTGCCGATCTCAAAGTAATAGGCTTGATCGTCGCACACAATGCTTGAGACGCCGATGAGGGCGACCGTCTTGCCGCTCAACAGGGGATGGCGGCGGAGGGTGGGCAGAGCCTGAAATAGATCCATCTTACGATTATATACCGTTCTGCCGGGTGAGCAAATATAGGTTTCAGGAAAACCTGGCTTGACGAACGGGTACGGTGTGGTATCATCTTCGTTAGTTCAGCGGGTTAAGGACAAGATCCATGAGAACGAGGGCATACTACTATCATAGCCTGCGCTTCAAGATCACGCTGAGCCTGTTGCTCTCCGTGATCGTGATCCTGACAGTTACGTCCTACCTGCGCTACGCCAGTTTTCGACAACTCCTGACGGAGAGCCTGACATTTCCAGCGGCCAGCGCTGAAGAGATTATTGAGGCACAGATGGTCGCCTACGTCCGCAGCAGGTTTATCCTGTCGGTCAGCACTATCGTCGTCATCGTGCTCATCAGCGACCTGATGATGAGCCGGATGGTGGTCAGCCGGCTGAAGCAATTCCTGAGCGTGGTGAAACGGATCAGCCCCGGGAATCTCGATGCCAGAGTCAGGGTTGAAGGCCACGATGAGATCGCGGAGTTGGCCCAGGCGTTCAACCGTATGACAGAGGAACTGCAAAGGCAGAACGAGAGGCTTTCGACACTCAACACGCTGGCAGCCACGGTCGGCCAGTCGTTGAACCTGAAAGAGGTCTTGCACAGTGCGCTGGACGAAGTGCTGGAATTGACCAGGCTCAGAGCAGGGTGGATCACCTTGCGGGATGAACCGACAGAAAAGTCGCTGATCGTCGCCAGCCGAGGCCTGCCCGAGGGGGCAGTGCTGGCTCACGCCCATTGCGCGTGGATCCAGGGTGTCTGCGCAGAGGTCTTCCAGTCGGGCCGTCCCCAGGTCTTCCACGATGGACAACGGCACGCTTGCCCGGCCGCTGAATACCTCCAAAAAGAAGGACTCGTTTTTCGCGCGTGTGTCCCTTTGAAATCCAAGGACCTCGTCCTGGGCGTGATGAGTCTGGTCGGCGTTGCTTCCGGCAGCGTGTGGATGTTCACCGAGGACTCATTGGACACGCTGATGGCCATTGGCCGCCAGATCGGCGTCGCCATCGAGAATGCCCGCCTGTACGAGGAGTTGCAGCGGAAGGAAACGCTCCGCAGACAACTCCTGGAGCGGGGGATCACGCTTCAAGAGGAGGAGCGCGGGCGCATCGCACGCGAGTTGCACGATCAGATCGGCCAGCGTCTGACCTCCATCATCATGACGTTGGGTGTCCTGGAAGAGGCAACCTCCACAACGGATTGGGAAAGGAACGGAACAACGGATTGGGAAAGGAACGGAACAACGGATGGGGAAAGGGCCTGTCCTGAGCGAAGTCGAAAGAACGGATGGGCCGCGCCGGAGGCCCAGGCACACATCCAGGACGTGCGAGACACGACAGCCCAAATTCTGAAAGAGGTGCGTGACATGGCCCTGCATCTCAGGCCGAGTGTCCTGGACGACCTGGGGCTATTGGCGGCCCTGCGGCATTACCTCAAAGGGTATCAGAACAGAGCCCGCCTGTTGGTGGATTTTCAGGCGCTGGGCCTGGACGGCAAGCGGCTGCCCCCCGAGGTGGAGACGGCCCTCTTTCGCATCGCGCAGGAGGCGCTGACGAACGTGGCGCGGCATGCACAGGCGCGCAGCGTCACCGTGCTCCTGGAGCAGCGCGAAGCCTCGGCCATGCTCATCGTCGAAGATGATGGGAAGGGATTCGACGTGGCGCGTGTCGTGGACTCGCGTCCCGACGAGGGGAATCTGGGCATCCATGGCATGCGGGAACGCGCTGCTCTCCTCGGTGGGACGCTGACCATCGAGTCCACGCCAGGCAGAGGTACAACTGTCTTTGTCCGTATCCCTTTAGAAGGCAGGAAAGGCGACTATGAACAGAATCCGGCTGCTGGTGGCGGATGACCATCCGGTGGTGCGGGCGGGACTGCGCATGCTGCTGGCTACCCAATCTGACATGGAGGTAGTGGGGGAAGCGGTGGACGGCCAGACAGCCGTGGAGCGCGCGTTGGAGTTAAAGCCCGACGTGGTCGTGATGGACCTCACCATGGAAGGCATGGATGGGCTGGCCGCCACCCGAGAGATCGTGAACCGGCTTCCCCAGACCAGGGTCGTGGTGCTGACCATGCACGACAACGAAGAGTACCTGCGGCAGGCGTTGGAGGCCGGGGCCAGCGGGTATGTGTTGAAGGAAGCCGTTGATACAGAGATCGCTGTGGCTATCCGCGTCGTGCAGCGCGGCGAGGTTTTTCTGTACCCGTCTTTCACTCGAGTACTGCTGGGAGACCTGCTTCAGACAGGGGGAACGGATGATTCCTCCGAACAGGACGGCTACGAACTCTTGAGTGAGCGCGAAAAGGAGGTTCTGCGGCTGGTGGCCCTGGGCGACACGAACCGGGAGATCGCCCAACGGCTCTTTCTGAGCGTAAGGACGGTAGAGACCTACCGGGCCCGGCTGATGGAAAAACTCAACCTCAAGAGCCGTGGAGAGTTGGTCCGTTATGCGTTGCGTAAGGGACTCAGACCTGACGAGGCAGGAGGTCCGTGAAAATGAACAATGTCCCAATGAACAATGAACAATGGGCAAATGAACAATGTCCCAATGAACAATGGGCAAATGAACAATGTCCCAATGAACAATGAACAAAGCGTCACTCGAGAATTTGCGCGATCCACGCAAGTACCATAGAGGAATACTATAACCAGGCGTCAGGCCGCCCCTGGTGGCATTGGGGCTCTGTTACCCCAGAAAAGCCTGTGCAGGCTCAAGCCTGCACAGGCTTTTCGGTTTTCTACGGACACCGGCGGGACGTAACGGCGGATTTTTACTCTAGACACCGCCTCGTTCGCATGCGATAATGATCGTGGGATTATGTCCGTCATTCAACAACGGATTGGGAAAGGGCCTGTCCTGAGCCCCTCGGCTCCGCTCGGGGTAAACTCCGTCGAAGGAACGGACGGGCCGCTGGAACGAGTGCTCATGCGGCAGGAGGAGAATAGTTAAGATGGACACAGGACGTAAAATCCTCATCATTGACGACGATCCTATCTACGTCAAATCCACCACGGCAGTGCTGGAATCTCACGGGTACCAGGTGGACAGTGCCCAAAATGGGGAGGAGGCGCTGGCCAAGATGAACCGGGAGAAGCCCGACCTGGTGCTCCTGGACGTCATGATGAATTGGGTGCTGGAAGGTGTGACCATCAGCCAGGAGATGATGAGCCAGAAGGAGTTGCAGCCTATCCCCATCATCATGGTCACCTCCATCCGGGACTCCGAGTATCGGGGGCTCTTCCCCCAGGACCAGTATCTGCACATCAACAGTTGGCTGGACAAGCCCTGCTCCCCCGACACGCTGGTGGCCGAGGTCGAAAAAACGCTCGCACGCCACGAGAGATACAGGCAGCAAATAGCAAATAGCAAATAGCAAATCGGCAAATCGGCAAATCGGCAAATTGCAGTACTTTTGCGTTTAGTAGGTGGGGTGTGCCTTGATGTACTCGCCTGTTGCTGCGCCTGCGCTGTTGTCCCTTATCGCCTTCGTAGTGTTGGGCTTGCTTCTGGTGGGTGGGCTGCTGTATGGCCTTTTTTCCACCAGGGCCAGGTTGCGGCTGCTGGAAGAGGAACTCGAAGCCACGAAAAAAGAACTCCAGCAGCGCTCTATCGCGCTGGCGGACGCGGAGAGCGAGATCGAGCGCCTGAAGCGAATCCCCAAGGCGGAACTCCTGCCCATGCTGAAACTGGCTCACGAACAGCGCTCCCCGCTGGCGGCCATCCAGAATGCGCTGGACATGCTCCTGCAGGGGTACGCGGCAAATAATCCGCAACTGCAGGAGGAGATGGTGAGCCTGGCGCGCGATCGGGCGGCAACGATGCTGGACCGCGTCAACGATTTCTTGCGCCTGGGCTCCGTCCGGCAGGCCGAGATCGAGCGCAAGGTGCAGCCGGTGCAATTGCTGGACGTCCTGCGACGCATGGAGGCCGAGAAGTGCGTGCGGGCGCGCTGGCGGGCCGTGGACTTGCGCGTGGACGTCCCGGATTCGCTGCCTCCGGTGACCGCCACCTACGAGGACATGGAGCACTTGCTATCGAACCTGATCAACAACGCTATCAAGTACACCAATCCGGGGGGCAAGGTCACGGTCTCCCTGAAAGAGGAAGACGGCAAGATCGTGGGGGCCGTGGAGGACACCGGCATCGGGATTTCGCCTGATGACCTGCCCAGGATCTTTGACGAGTTCTACCGGGCAGAGAGTGCCAGGGGCATGGACGCTCAGGGGACGGGACTGGGGCTGGCTATCGTGAAGCGGGTGGTGGACCTGTATGATGGGCAACTTGACGTCGAATCAGAACTGGGCAAAGGGAGCAAGTTCACTTTCAGCTTTCCTAAAGAGACATTGGTGAGGGAAGCAGAGAGAACCAAAACATTTTGTGACCTGCAGGAAGAAGTCATTCGCAAGGGCGTGTGCAGTAAGTGTGGTGCCTGCCTCTTTTTCTGCTCGGCAGGCAAGTGGAATGCGCTGACAGTAGGCGCAGAGGGCTTTCCATGCTATGTGGACGAGGGCAAGTGCCTGAAATGCGGGATGTGTTACCTGATCTGCCCCCTGACCAGGGACCTGGATGCGGAAGTGCGCCGGAGGTCGGAGTGGAGGCCGCCTATAGGAGTATATCAGACCATCACCTCGGCCAGGGCGACCGAGGAATCAATCCTGCGGGCAGCCGTGGATGGGGGAGCGGTGACCGCCCTACTCCTGTACATGCTGGACAATTACATCATCCAAGGGGCCATCGTCTCCCGGAAAACGGCGGCTTTCAGCAGCCGGCCGCTGATTGCCACCACGCGAGAGGAACTCATCTCTGCCGCCGGCTTTCACTTCGCTGGCTCTTCTCACCCCGGAGGGCCGGATGACGAGTACACCACCTATCTGTCTGTCCTCTCGGCTGTCAAGGACCTGGAGGGCAAACACTTGAGTTGTGTGGCCATGGTGGGCACTCCCTGCCAGGTCAGGACGGTCAGAAAGATGCAATGCCTGGGCCTTGCGCCGGCCAACGTCGTCGGCTATACCATCGGGTTACTCTGCATGGGGAACTTGTCCTTCGACGCGCCAGGCCGGAAGAGGCTGGAAGACAGGCTGCACGTTGACCTTGCGCATGTGGACAGGCTGCATTGCAAGGATGACCTGGGCATTTCGTTGCGCGACGGCACGACCGTTCACGTGCCCTTCGAAGAGGTGGATGAATGGGTCCGTCCGGCGTGTCTGGCGTGCACGGAGTTCGCCAACGACTACGCCGACATTGCGGTCGGCGGGCTGGGTTCGCCGGATGGCTACACGACAGCGCTCATCCGCACCGAGAAGGGCAACCGGGTGTTCAGTGGAGCGTTGCGCCAGGGCTACGTCGTCGAGCGAGAGTTCGCGGATCCGGCCGAACTGCGCAGCGAGAGGACAAAGATGATGGCCAAAGTAGTCGCCTTCGCCCAGCGGAGGCGGGAGCGCGGCGAGGCACGGCTCAGAGAACTCGGCAATGGGTCAATGAACAATGAACAATGGGTCAATGAACAATCGGGAGACCGGCCCGAGCCAGACGGAGGTATTCGATGAATCCTGGGGAAAAAGTGGGCGTTTACGTCTGTCACTGTGGGACGAACATTGCTGGAACCGTGGACGTGGAGGCGGTGTCCGACTTCGCTTCCACCCTCGACGGCGTGGGCATCGCCAGGCACTATGCGTACATGTGCTCCGACCCGGGGCAGGACCTCATCCAGCAGGACATCCACCAACTCGGCCTGGCCCGCGTCGTCGTCGCCTCCTGCTCCCCCCTCATGCACGAGCACACCTTCCGCAAGGCGTGCGCGGAGGCCGGCCTCAACCCCTTCTTCTTCCAGATGGCCAACATCCGCGAGCAGTGCTCCTGGGTCACCCAGGACCCCGCCAGGGCCACGCAGAAGGCCAAGGGGCTGGTCGCCGCCGCCGTGAAGCGGGTGCGCTATCACGAGCCGCTGGAGGTCAAGCAGGTGCCGGTCACCCCGGCCGCGCTGGTGGTGGGAGGGGGCATCGCCGGGATCGAGGCAGCCTTGCGGATCGCCGACGCGGGACGGAAGGTCTACCTGGTCGAGCGGGAGCCTTCCATCGGCGGGCACATGGCGCAGTTGTACAAGACGTTTCCCACGCTGGACTGTTCGGCCTGAATACTGACACCCAAGATGGTGTCCGTGGGACAGCATGAGAACGTGGAGTTACTGAGTTACAGCGAGGTGGAAGAGGTTGCGGGGTACGTGGGCAACTTCAAGGTCAAGGTGCGCAAGAAGGCCCGCTACGTGGACGAAGACCTGTGTACCGGCTGCGGACTGTGTGAAGAAAAGTGCCCGGCCAGGAAGATACCCAACGAGTTCGACCTCGGCCTGGGCCCCCGCAAGGCCATCTACCGCCCCTTCCGCCAGGCGGTGCCCAATACGCCGGTGCTGGATCGGGAGCACTGCATTTACTTTGAGAGGGGCAAGTGCCGCGCCTGCGAAAAGTTCTGCCCCCGCCAGGCCATAGACTTTGAGCAGCAGGAGCGCATCCTGGAATTTGAGGTGGGGACGATCATCCTGGCCACCGGCTACGACCCATTCGATCCATCCGGCGCAGCCCACTTTGGTTACGGGCTGGACAACGTGTTGACCGGCCTGGAGTTCGAGCGGCTGATCAGTGCCGACGGCCCGACGGGAGGCAAGGTCTCGCTGAAAGACGGTACCCTACCCCAGAAGATCGCCATCCTGCACTGCATCGGCAGCCGCGACGAGAAATACCACGCGTACTGCTCGCGAGTGTGCTGCATGTACTCTTTAAAGTTGGCGCACCTGGTCAGGGAGACAACCGGGGCCAGCGTCTACGAGGTCTACCGGGACATGCGCGCCTTTGGCAAGGGCTACGAGGAGTTCTACGTGCGGGTGGAGCACGAGGGGGTCGTGTTCATCCGCCGCGGCGAGGACGTCAGCGTAATCCGGCAGAATGGAGGGCTGCTCGTGACGGCCCAGGACGTTTTCTCCGGCGAGCAAGTCGAAGTGCCGGTGGACATGGTCGTCTTGGGGACCGGCCTGGAACCCCGCCGGGATGCAGGCTCTGTGGCCCGCATCTTCGGCATCGGTTGCGGTGAGGCAGGCTTCTTTACCGAGAGGCATCCCAAGTTAGCACCGGTCGAGACGGCCTCGGATGGCATCTTTATCGCCGGTGCCTGCCAGGGCCCCAAGGACATTCCCGACAGTGTGGCCCAGGGGGGCGCGGCCGCCGCGGCGGCGCTGGACATGATTGACCTGGGCAAGGTGGAACTGGAGCCCATCACATCCTTCATTGATGAGGAGGCCTGCAGCGGTTGCCGCATCTGCATCGGCCTCTGCCCCTACAGCGCTATCGAGTTCGTCAGGCAAGACGCCCCGGGACGGGGCTGTGAGCAAAGGCTGAACGGCAGGGGGGTGGCCCGGGTCAACGAGGCCCTGTGCAAGGGCTGTGGCACCTGCGTGTCGGCCTGCCCCTCCGGTGCCGCCACCCAGCGAGGGTTCGTTGACCGGCAGATCTATGCCGAGATCGAAGGGGCACTGCAAAATGGGTCAATGAACAATGAACAATGGGTCAATGAACAATCGGGAGACCGGCCCGAGCCAGACGGAGGTATTCGATGAATCCTGGGGAAAAAGTGGGGGTTTACGTCTGTCATTGTGGGACGAACATTGCTGGAACCGTGGACGTGGAGGCGGTGGCCGACTTTGCCTCCACCCTCGACGGCGTGGCCGTCGCCAGGCACTATGCGTACATGTGCTCCGACCCGGGGCAGGACCTCATCCAGCAGGACATCCACCAACTCGGCCTGGCCCGCGTCGTCGTCGCCTCCTGCTCCCCCCTCATGCACGAGCACACCTTCCGCAAGGCGTGCGCGGAGGCCGGCCTCAACCCCTTCTTCTTCCAGATGGCCAACATCCGCGAGCAGTGCTCCTGGGTCACCCAGGACCCCGCCAGGGCCACGCAGAAGGCCAAGGGGCTGGTCGCCGCCGCCGTGAAGCGGGTGCGCTATCACGAGCCGCTGGAGGTCAAGCAGGTGCCGGTCACCCCGGCCGCGCTGGTGGTGGGAGGGGGCATCGCCGGGATCGAGGCAGCCTTGCGGATCGCCGACGCGGGACGGAAGGTCTACCTGGTCGAGCGGGAGCCTTCCATCGGCGGGCACATGGCGCAGTTGTACAAGACGTTTCCCACGCTGGACTGTTCGGCCTGAATACTGACACCCAAGATGGTGTCCGTGGGACAGCATGAGAACGTGGAGTTACTGAGTTACAGCGAAGTAGAAGAGGTTGCGGGGTACGTGGGCAACTTCCAGGTCAAGGTGCGCAAGAAGGCCCGTTACGTCAACGAAGACCTCTGCACCGGCTGCGGATCGTGCGTTGAGAATTGCCCCGTACAAGTTCCCGACGAGTTCGACCAGGGACTGAGCAAACGCCACGCCATCTACCGCCCGTTCCCGCAGGCAGTGCCCGGTGCCTTTGTCATAGACAAAAAGATGCCCCCCTGCAAGGCGGCCTGTCCGGCCCACGTGGGCGCTCCGGGATACGTGATCCTCACCAGCCGCGGCAAGTTCCTGGAAGCCCTCCAGGTGATCAAGGAGAAACTGCCGTTTCCATCCATCTGCGGCCGGGTGTGCCATCGCCCGTGCGAGAAAGCGTGCACGAGAAGCAAGATTGACGAGCCGGTCGGCATTGCCTACATCAAGCGTTTCATCGGCGACCTCGAACTCAAGATCCCAGCCCGCCAGGTGCCCCCCATCAGGACCCGCGAAGAGCAGGTGGCCATCGTCGGAGCGGGGCCGGCCGGGCTGGCCGCCGCGCACGACCTGGTCATGATGGGCTACCACGTCGCGGTCTTTGAGGCTGCCCCCGCCCTCGGCGGGATGATGAGGTTTGGCATCCCGGCCTTTCGGCTGTCGAGGGAAATCCTGGATCGGGAGATTTACGACATCGTCGAGTTAGGGGTAAAGGTGTGGCGCAACGTGACGATCGGCCGCGACCTGACGCTGGACGACCTGTTTGCCCGTGGCTACAGAGCAATTTTCCTGGCCGTCGGCGCTCAGAAAGGACGAAACCTGGGTGTTCCCGGTGAAGACCTGGAGGGCGTTTCACAGGCCATCAACTTCTTGTGGAATATGAATCTTGGCCAGGAAACCCAGTTGAGAGGAAAAGTGGTGGTCGTCGGCGGAGGGAACGCTGCTCTGGACACAGCCCGCTCCGCCCTGCGCGTAGGGGCCAGAGAGGTCACGATCTTGTATCGCCGCTCACGCGCCGAAATGCCGGCTGAGCCCAAGTGGGAAATTGACGAGACGGAGCGCGAGGGCATCAAGTTCATGCACCTGGTCACGCCAACCAGATTCCTGGGCAGGGATGGCAAACTCACAGCAATGGAATGCATGAGGATGGAATTGGGCGCGCCTGACGAGAGCGGCCGCAGGAGGCCCATACCGATACCTGGCTCAGAGTTCACGATGGACGTGGATCACGCATTCCTGGCGGTCGGCCAGATGGTGGACCTGTCGCTCATCGCGGGCACGGTTAGGAGACCGGCCCGAGCAGAGGAGGCGCTGGAGATGACCCCGTGGGGCACGCTCAAGGTGGATCCCATCACGCTGGCCACCAGCGTAGAAGGCATTTTCAGCGGCGGAGATGCCATCGTGGGTGGGGGTACGGTCATCGGCGCCATCGCTGCCGGAAAACAGGCCGCGATCTCGATAGACAGGTACGTCAGAGGCGAAGACCTGAGGGCGGGCAGGGGGGAACGCGGATCGCAAGACAGTAACGGATCAGGAAGAGAAGAGTATGACGTAGTCGAACCTACTATTGAGAGCATCGAAGCAAAGGCCAGGGTACCCATGCGCTACCTGCCCTTCGAGGAGCGGGTCAACAACTTCCGCGAGGTTGAACTGGGTTACACCGAGGAGATGGCGGTGGAGGAAGCCAGGCGCTGCCTGAGTTGCGGCGTGTGCACCGAGTGCCGGGAGTGCGTGGCGCTGTGTGAACGACAAGCCATTGACCACACGATGCGGGACGAGTACGTGAACCTGGACGTGGGCACCATCATCCTGGCCACCGGCTTCAGTCCCTTTGACCCCGCCAGGGCGGCTAAGTTTGGGTACGGCCTCTACGATAACGTGCTGACCGGCCTGGAGTTCGAGCGGATGGTCCATTCGAGCGGCCCGACCGGCGGCAAAATCCTCCTCAAGGACGGGCGGGTCCCCGAGAGCGTGGCCATCCTGCACTGCGTAGGGAGCCGGGATGAGGATTATAACGCCTACTGCTCCAGGGTCTGCTGCATGTACTCGCTGAAACTGGCCCACCTGCTGCGGGAGAACACGCAGGCTCAAGTCTACGAGATCTACAAGGACCTGCGGGCCTTCGGCAAAGGATACGAAGAGTTCTCCCGCAAGGTGGAAGAGGAGGGAGTTACCTTTATCCACGGCGACGTGAGCCAGGTTGTTCGGGAGAATGGGAGGCTGATGGTCCAGTGTGAAAACACCTTTTTCGGCCAGCCGCAACACGTGGCCGTGGATATGGTCGTCCTGGGCATCGGGATGGAACCCCGCCCCGACGCGGGCGACCTGGCCACCCTCTTTGGCATCAGCCGCAGCGAAGACGGCTTCCTCCTGGAAAAGCACCCCAAACTGGCGCCTGTGGACACGGCCTCTGATGGCATATTCGTCGCCGGGACCTGCCAGGGGCCCAAGGACATTCCCGACACGGTCGCCCAGGCGGGCGCGGCGGCCGCGGCGGCCCTGGGTATGATAGATCACGGGAAAGTGGCCATCGAGCCTTTCGTGCCCCGGGTCGCAGAGTTGCGGTGCGTGGGCTGTGGTTTCTGTGCTGAGGTTTGCCCCTATCAGGCTATCGAGTTAGTTGAACAGCGACCCTTCCAGATGAAAGCCCAGGTGAACGAGACGCTCTGTAAGGGCTGTGGCCTTTGCGTAGCCGCCTGCAGGGGCAAGGCTCTCTCCTTGCGCGGCTTCAGCGACCAGCAACTGCTGGCTGAGGTGGAGGCATTGCTCGCTGTGGCTTGACGACAGAAACCAGGTTTTTGAGAAAAACCTGGTTTCTCACGGTTGCATGGAGGATTCTCATGGCGACAGATTTCGAACCTCGGATCGTCGGCTTTCTATGCCGGTGGTGCAGTTACCCAGGGGCCGACCTGGCCGGCACCAGCCGCATCACCTATCCGCCCTCTCTGCGCGTCATCCGTGTCCCCTGTTCGGGGCGGGTTGACCCTCTCTTTGTCCTTAAAGCCTTCCAGGACGGGGCCGATGGCGTCATGGTACTGGGTTGTCATCCCGGCGACTGTCACTACGTGGAGGGCAACTACTACACCCGGCGCCGTTACGCCCTGATGCACCGCCTCCTGGAATACGTGGGGGTCGAAAGGGAGAGACTCCTCGTCGAATGGATCTCCGCCGCCGAGGGGGGGCGCTTCGCCGAGACGGTAACCGCATTCACGGCCCAGGTGAGCCAGTTGGGGCCATGGGGGAGGGAGGGAAGGGAAGGAAGGGAGAGAAGGGAGGGAATGGAGGGAGGGAATGGAGGGCGGAGGAGGGAAGTGAGTTGATAGACAAGATTCGAGCCAAAGCGCGAGAATTACTGGAGAGCGGCCAGGTATACTGTTTCATCGGCTACGAGGAGGGGACCAGGGGCCGGGTGCGGCCAGCGTTCGTGTACGAACCCCGCGAGGCCGACCGCCTGATCTGGGATGAGCGTTGTACCTATAACCTGGTCGCCTACCTGCACCAGTTCCAGCCTGCTTTCAGCCCCCGTCCCGGGGGCGTTCGGGAGGTCCCTCCCCGCGTGGGCATCCTGGTCAAACCCTGCGATTCCCGCTCCTTGAACGTGCTCTTCCACGAAGAACAGGTAGAGCGGGAAGGGGTCTACGTGGTAGGTCTGACCTGCCAGGGAGTGAAGGTCAACGGCCAGCCTCAGGCACGCTGCCAGCGCTGTGCGGAGCGCGTGCCTCTCGTCTACGACCTCGTAATGGGCGGGGTACCCAAGACAGTCGGCCGGGAGGACTATGTTGACGTGGTGAAATTGGAGGGGATGTCGCCCGGGGAGAGACTGGCCTTTTGGATGAAGGAATTTGACCGCTGCATCCGCTGTTACGCCTGCCGCCAGGCCTGTCCAGCCTGTTATTGCTTCGAATGTGTGGCAGAGCAATTGGATCCTCTCTGGATGGGCATCGCTATTGACCTGCCCCAGAAGCAGTTCTTCCACGTCATGCGCGCCTATCACCTGGCGGGGCGCTGCTCGGGCTGCAATGCCTGCGAGGAGGCCTGTCCCATGGATATCCCACTGAGCCTCCTCAACCGCAAGATCGCCAGGGAGGTGGAGTCCTTGTTCGGCTACAAGGCCGGGCAAGACGCCCAGACGCCGCCCCCCCTGGCCACCTTCAAGAAGGACGAGGAACTCGCACTATGAGCACAGAGAGCAGAGCACAGGGGGCAGGGGGGCAGGGGCGGGCAAATGAACAATGTCCCAATGAACAATGAACAAAGCGTCACTCGAGAATTTGCGCGATTCACGCGAGTACCATAGAGTAATACTATAACCAGGCGTCGGGCCGCCGGCCCAGATGGAGAATGGAGTATGAGCGAAGCGAACGGGACGATGAACATGACGACCAGAGACGACGTGGCGGCCTGGCTGGACGGGCTGTCGAGCAGACTGACGCTCATCGCCCCCCGGGCTGTGGAAGGGCAGGTCCTCTACAGGCCGGTGGCCGGAAGCGCAGAGATCGCGTTTGACTTTGGCAAGGCCGATCTGCCGGTCAAAGAGTATTTCCTGCCTTCCACCCACGTCCTCTTCTCCGTCGAGAAGGACAAGGAAGGCCTCAGGGTAGAAGAGCCAGCGCTGGAAGAGGAGCGAGTGGTCTTTGGCCTCCGTCCCTGCGACGCCAGGGCTTTGCGCATCCTCGACGCACTCTTTTTGAAAGAACCCGTGGACCCCTACTATGCCAGGCGACGCGAGAAGACGACGCTCATCGGGCTGGCCTGTCGAGAGATGGGCGCAGAATGCTTCTGTACCAGCCTGGGGCTGGCACCTGACGACGCAAGTGACGTGGACTTGATGTTGACGGAGGTAGGGAAGGGAGGGAAGGGGTATGCTGTCCAGGTGGTCACGCGGAAAGGGGAGGCTGTCCTGGGCGGTTTGAGGCTGGAGGAGGTTGAAGGGACAATCTGGGCAGGCTGGAAAGCCTGCCCCACATCAGAGAAGACGCCGATCCTGGAGACGGAGGCCTGGCCGCAGCACTTTGGTCACGTCTATTGGGCGCGCCTGGCCGACCGGTGCCTGAGTTGCCGCGTGTGCACCTACGTCTGCCCTACGTGTCGCTGTTTCGACGTGCGCGACTATGAGACGTCGCAGGGAAGCATCGAGCGCCTGCAAGCCTGGGACAGTTGTATGGCGGAGGGCTATCGCCGCATCGCGGGCGGCCACAACCCCCGCCCGACGAAAGCGGAACGCCTGCGCAACCGCTTCTACTGCAAGTTCTGCTACTATCCTCAGGATTTCGGACCGCTCGCCTGTGTCGGCTGTGGCCGTTGCATCGCCAGGTGTCCGGTGAACGTGGATATCGTAGAAGTACTGGAACACGTGGCGTGGCTCGGCCAGAGACCGGCCCGAGCAGGGGAGCGGGGGAGCAGGGGAGCAGGGGAGAGCATTATGAAGGGGGGACGATGACTTTGGCGAACAACCCATATCGTCCTTATGTGGGTACCCTGGTGGGGGTCAGGGACCTGGCTACGGACATCAAGATGTTTCAGGTTGAACTCGACGACCCACAGGAGAAGGCAGGCTTTACGTATCGGCCCGGCCAGTTTGCCTGTGTGTCTGCCTTTGGGGTGGGCGAGGCTCCCTTTGGCCTGACGTCCACAGTGGGCCGCGGCTCCACGCTGGAATTTGCCGTAAACAAAGTGGGCACCGTCACGAACGCGCTGCACCGCCTGGGGGAGGGCGACGTGATCGGCGTGCGAGGCCCCTTTGGAAACTGGTTCCCTTTGGATGAGATGAAAGGCAAGCACGTCATCCTGCTGGGTGGAGGCATCGGTGGGGCACCTCTGCGGCCCATCATCCACACCATTCTCGACCAGCGCGCCGATTACGGCCGGCTGACCATCCTGTGGGCTGCGCGCTTGCCTTCCCTGCTCATCTTCACCGACGAGTTCGACGCCTGGCGGGCGGTGCCAGATACCGAACTCCACCTCACCGTTGACCAGGGCGACGGGGCATGGACGGGCAACGTCGGGCTTATCACCGCGCTCTTGGAAAACGTCGCCCCTGCCCCGGAGAACGCGGTGACGGTCACCTGCGGCCCGCCTGTCATGATCAAGGCCACGTTGCTCGCGCTGGCGAGGCTGGGGTTTGCCCCCGACCAGATGATCGTCACGCTCGAGGCCAAGATGACGTGCGGCATGGGTAAGTGCGGCCGCTGCAACCTGGGCGACAAGTTCGTCTGCACCGACGGGCCCGTCTTCAGTTATGCCGAGATTTCCAGGTTCCTGGAGAGTTTCTGATTTTCTTGTAAAGGAGTTGCTTATGAGTGAGAACGGCTTCGAACCAAGGATCATCGGCTTTCTATGCCGCTGGTGCTCCTACCCAGGAGCCGATCTGGCCGGCACCAGCCGCATCAAATACCCGCCCAACGTGATCCCCATCCGGGTGATGTGCTCGGGGCGGGTGGACCCCACTTTTGTCATCAAGGCCCTGACTGACGGAGCGGACGGGGTGCTCATCGCCGGCTGCCACCCTCCGGCGGACTGTCACTACCAGAGCGGGAACGTCAAGGCCATGCGACGGTATGCTTTGCTGTTGAGAATGCTGGAGCAGTTTGGCATCGAGAAAGAGCGGGTGCGGCTGGAGTGGATCTCTGCCTCGGAGGGCGGGAAGTTTGCGCAGGTGGTCGAGGAGATGAGCGAGACGATCAGGCAATTGGGGCCGTTGAACTGGGGAAACAACCGGCTGGCAGGCTGGAAAGCCTGCCCCACGGCTGGCAGGCTGGAAAGCCTGCCCCACGCTGGCAGGCTGGAAAGCCTGCCCCACGCCTCACGAAAGGATACCGTCGCATGAGCAAACCTAAAGTGGCCTTCTATTGGTGTGCCAGTTGCGGCGGATGCGAGGAGACCGTGGTGGACCTGAACGAAGACGTCCTGAAGGTGGCCGACGCGGTGGACATTGTGCTCTGGCCTGTGGCCCTCGACTTTAAGCGCAAAGATATAGAAGCCATGGCGGATGGGGAGATCGCGGTGAGTTTCATTAACGGTGCCGTGCGGCTCTCCGAGCAGGAGGAATGGGTTGAACTTCTGCGGCGGAAGTCGGGTCTCGTCGTCGCCTTCGGTTCCTGCGCACACCTCGGCGGCATCCCCGGCCTGGGCAACGTGGCTACCAGAGATTCCATCTTCCAGCGCAAGTATACGACCGTACCCACGGTGGACAACCCTGACAAGATTTTCCCCACTGAGGCCATCGCCGTGGACGGTTATGAACTTGAGTTGCCCGGTTTCTACGATACCGTCAAGACGCTGGATCAGACCATCGCGGTGGACTATTATCTGCCTGGGTGTCCTCCCCCGTCGAACCTGGTGTGGGACGCGGTCGTGGCCATCCTGGAGGGCCGGCTCCCGGAGAGGGGAGCCGTGTTGGCCCCGAACAAAGCGCTGTGCGACACCTGCTCGCGCAACGAGACGAAGCCAGAACAACTTGCCATCAGAGAGTTCAAGCGGGTGGCGACCAGTACGCCCGACCCGCAGGAATGCTTCCTGGCCCAGGGCTACGTCTGCCTGGGGCCGGCGACCCGCTCGGGCTGCGGTGAGCGCTGCATCAGTGGGAATATGCCATGCCGGGGCTGCTTTGGCCCTGTGGATGGCGTAGTGGATCAGGGGGCCAAGATGCTCTCGGCGATTGCGTCCATCGTTGACTCTGCCGACGAGGACGAGATCGAAAAGATCGTCGGCACCATCGCAGACCCGCTCGGCACCTTCTACAGGTTCAGCCTGCCCAGTTCGCTGCTAGGGCGTGTCAAAACAGGGCTGGTCCTGAGCCGGTCGCGTGGGCAAGCAGTCACAGACCCCCCACTGGCGTGGGGGGCTTGCCATACGCCTGTCCTGAGCCGGTCGCGTGGGCAAGCAGTCACAGACCCCCCACTGGCGTGGGGGGCTT